>Ga0155118_106_pt1 | contig 8840 bp, 2 predicted proteins | sample RifCSPhighO2_01_FD_106086 | JGI IMG/M metagenome (GOLD analysis project Ga0155118, IMG submission 106086) | Candidatus Terrybacteria bacterium RIFCSPHIGHO2_01_FULL_43_35 | reverse complement strand
TTTGACTTTTTGGGCAATCCTTGGGTGTCTTACCACTCAGAAACAGATACTGGGTTAAAAGTAGCAAACTATGTCGGTTCAGGCGGCAACTGCACTTCAGCTGCCTGGAATTGCACGGTCGTGGACAATACTATGGGGTCTATTATCAATGATGGGTTCACTTCTATAGCCATTGATCCTTCAGGTAATGCTTGGGTGTCTTACCAATCGGCAACAGACACTGCGGTAAAAGTAGCAAACTATGTCGGTTCAGGCGGCAACTGCACTTCAGCTGCCTGGAATTGTACGATCGTGGATACTATGGGCACGGCTGTCTCTGACGGGCGGTACAGCTCCATTGCCTTTGATTTTTTGGGCAACGCATGGGTGTCTTACTACGCAAACACAGGCACTGCGACAACGGCTACTTCGGTAAGAGTAGCAAACTATGTTGGTGGCTCTGGCGGAACCGGCTGCGGTGCAGGTGGCTCAACTGCTTGGAATTGCACGGTCGTGGATACTATGGGGACGAACACCAATGACGGCCGGTTCACCTCTATTGCATTTGGTCCTTCGGGTAATTCTTGGGTGTCTTACCATTCAGGAACAGATACTGCGTTAAAGATTGCAAAATTTCATCTTCCTCCGCAACAAACCAATTCCCGTTATGTTTTAGATACAGTTGGTTACACGGCTGATGGCACTGATGATACCTCATACGATACCATGGCCGCGCTTGCCAACGAACGTCCGTATCAGTTATTCAGATTAACCAACGGCAACAATACCGACAGACCAACCGCTCAATGGATAGGACAATCAACTATCGCGGCCGCAAGCCAAAATATTAAACTTGAAATTTGGCGCGGCGGCACAACTAACGCATGGGAAACCGTAAAAACAAATTCAACTTGTTTGGCAAACGTTGACTGCACAATCGATGATTCCAGTTATTCGTTCGTTGACACCGATTATTCGGATTACTACGACGGTTCATTCAACAACTGGTGGCGCGTGTGGCAGGTTGAAGGCGCTGGTGCAACCTCGCTTAAGGCAGATCTTTTCCAGAAACCGGGCGCATCAACCAATTCCGTTTCTGGTTCGGTATGCACTAACGAGGCCTGTTCAACTTTTGTCACCGACGACACCAAGGTAGTACTTAAGAAGAACGGCGCAGATGCTTGTTCCGGTGCTTGCACTGCCACCACAACCGGCGGCGCATACAGCATATCCGGAATTACCGGCGAAGCCGCCAATGACATCCTTACTATATATATAGGTGACACGCCCGTAACAGATGATAACGGAACATATAACGGCGTAGCTGTAACAAAGATTTCAGCCGCAGGCAATCTCACCGACATCAACCTTATTACCTCGCGCATTGTTCTGCGTCACGAAGGAAGCATAACCTCTCTCGCCAACACCGATCTCCAAGGTTGGGATAAAGATAATGATGCTGACATCAAATTCACCTCCAATGCCGGAGCATTTGTATCCGACAACACTGAAGAAGTGCATGTTTGGACAGGTAAAACTTGGGCTCCGGCCGGAACAGTCACTACCAACGCCACCTCAACTCAATCAGGAGTTGGCGGCGACTTACATATTGATACCTCCGCTACATTGGACATGGCTGCCAATGCCTTGTCAGTAGGCGGCGACTACAACAATGCCGGAACTTTATCTAAATCCGGCTCGCAAACAACCACGTTCGCGGCCACGGGTTCCGGTTTCACCATTACTCCCGGCACCGGCAACTTTGAGAACGTTATCTTTGACGGTTCTTCAGGCGGCTGGGGTTTTGCTTCAGCTCCAACACTAGACGGCAATCTTACCATCACCAACGGAGTCTTGACCCCGGGTCAAAACATGACCGTAGGCGGCTCCTGGACCAATAGCGTGGGTACAACCGGCTTTGTCGCAGGTTCATATATAGTTACCTTCAATACCTCGGCCACAGCCTTGATAAACGGCACGACCACCTTCAATAATTTCAATTCAACTGTCGCCGGCAAGATCTTCAACTTCAAAGCCAGCCAAGTCTTTACCTTTGCAGACACCTTAACCATTACCGGAACTTCCGGCAATCTTATCCAGCTACATTCTGATTTAGCGGGTACTCAATGGAAAGCTCACTTCAATGCTAATCAAACCGGAGTATCCTATGCCACGATCAAAGATTCCGGATGCGATACCGGCACATCCAACGAAACCCCCTCAAACTCCACCGATGAAGCTCCCGGAGGCACCAATGGTTCATGCTGGATATTCGCGGGCGCCCCAACCTTAACCCAACGCTCATACATCTTTGAAGATGACGATGGCGCTAATGTAAACGTCAATAACTCGCAGGTTGCAAACAACACTGTACGTACTTCTGTTAAGAAAGGCGAGCGATTGAATGTCCGTGTCCAGATAGATAATACCGGCACCGGTCCTGCTTCAGCCGCAACCTATGACCTGCAGGCATGCAACTTCACCGATACTGGGTGCGATATCCCCGCAGAATGGGCAACGGTATCCGGTGCAACCGATATCCGCCCAAGTTGGGGCTTATCGGGCGGTTCGGGTGATGACCTTACGGTTTCGGGAGCCGATCGTGCCATTAACACCACCGCTTCAGGCACCGACTGCGTTCAGGCTGGCCCAACATTTGATGCCACTGCCAACACTTCTGAATGGTATGAGAATACCGGTACATCCAACTCCGTTACCTTAACCAACAACAAGTGCTATGAGATGTCGTTTGATGTGCATACCGGTGCCGCCACACTGAACAAGGAATACCGTTTCCGCATCGTCAAAACCACCGGAGCCACAGTCTTGGATGCCTATTCTCAATATCCAACTCTAACCATAGCTTCTTCCGAAGACCGCCGTTATTCCAAAGATACGCCAACCTCTCTGGGCTCAACCTCTTCCGACCTTGTCTATTATCTAGACAACCGAGGCTACAGCTACGTTTCAACCGACGATAATGTTAACCGCGATCCCAATGCTGCAGGAGGCGGCACCAACATACCGGTTCTAAACGCCGCCTACAAATATGCCAATGCCGATGAATTCCCATCGGTGCGTTGGAACGGTCAGTCAAACGTTGCGCCTTCAACCCGCACCTTAACTCTTCAAGCCTTCCGTTTTGGCGCGTCCAATGCTTGGGAGACGGTGACCACCAACAATACCACCGGAGTAGATACCGACTTTGAACTTTCAACTGCCGGTTGGGCTCCTGCTGGACCAAAATCTGATTATTACTCTTCTTCCTGGGCCTACTTCCGTGTTTATCAGACAGCAGGTATTGAGACCATAAAAACTGATTGGGTTAATTGGGGCACTTATCGTGCGTCGGCTTATGTTATTTCTCAAACCTTTGATACCAACGCCACTAATGGCGCAGGCTATCAGTCCATAATGTGGAAGGGGAGCGAACCGACTGGAACTAATGTCAGATTGCAACTGGCAACTTCAAATTCGTCTTCCGGCCCCTGGACATATATTGGTGGCTCAACTTGCGCGACAACTGATTGGTACGCGCCGGCTCCTAATGTATCAACTAAGATAGGTTGCCATTCTGTTAACAACAACAAACGCTACTTCCGTTACAAGGTATTCCTTGACGCCAATGCTACACGAGATGTCATCCCGCAGGTCGACGATGTGATCGTCACCTGGTCTCCCTAACTAAACATAGATCCCGAGCGTACGAGGGATCGACGATGTAATTGTCACCTGGTCTCCCTAAGATTAAGATACGGTTCGGTTTGAACAGGCGGTTGAAGTAAAAACAGCGGTTGAAGCAAGACTTCAGCCGCTGTATGCTATATTTGTTTGGAAGATAATAGATAGAAGTTAGAAGATGGGGCATTACCGAAACGATTATAGCGTAAAATGCAACATCCTAATTCAAAACTCAAAGGTCAAAATGCAAAATTACAGTTCAAAATTCAAAAGTGACTTAAAGACGCGCTTAAGAAAAAGAAATTTTGACTTTTGCCTTTTGAATTTTAACCTAAAACCATAACCGCTGTTTTTCGCTTTGCGCCTTACTTTTTGTGTTCAAGCGATACATAAAACACCATACTATGTCTAAATTCATCTACGATATTCTGCCTCCGCATTTTCATAATAAAGCCAAAGCATTTTGGCAGCAAAACTCCGGCCGCGTAAAACTCGGCGCGGTTTTGCTGTTTATGTTTGCGTTTGTAGGCATGGGCATTTTTGTATTCTCCAATATTTTCATTAAATCAAAATCTGCGCAAGCCGCGGTCAGTTATCAGGGCGTCTCAAACCTAATTGCTACGAACGGCGGTGCGCCAGGAGCCCTTAACATCGGCACTGCGCAAATCGGCGACTTGCTTGTCTTCTACCACTATGGGCGCGCCACCGGCGGAAACGAAACCGTGAGTTTAGCCGGCTTTACCAATGTATTTGATACTGTAACCGCTAACCAAGGTCACGTGGCGGTAAAGTATCGCATCAAACAATCCTCAGACACTACTTTCACAGCCACCGTTACCAACTATACTTCAGGCAACAGTGGAGAAACAATACTGGAATGGATTGAATACTATCGAGGATTTGATGCGACAACTCCAATTGTTGATTACACGGCATCGCTTTCCACATGGGCTTCTTCTACCAATATCGGTTCTATTGTCGCACCCGCCTCGGCAACCGTGCTTGATGGCGAAATGGCCGTGGTATTCGGAGGCCGCTTTGAGAACGTAACAGGACAAACCACTCTTTCCGGAGACAACCTTACTTGGACAGCAAGAACTTTAAACAATTCATCTCTTGGTTCTGATGCCGGCGCGGTCACCCAAAACGGACTCAATTCATCGGGTTCAAACCAAACGATTACCGCAAAGACAATCACAACAACCGGTACGGCCCAAGCCGGAGCCGGCCGCATGTTTATTATCAAAAAGGCCCCTGAAATCAGCGTTGCCGCAACGGGAACACAAACTCCATCAGTTGAACAAGGTTCAACCGCAAATTACGCAGGCGGCACGTTCCGTTTAACAAGATCTTATGGCGGCTCAACCAATATTACTACCATTAGAATTTCCGAAACCGATACCACATTAACTGCCGATACATATATTACTAACGCAGCGCTTAAGTATGGTCTTGATATAACTACGCCTTATGACTGCGTATCAGAATCATACGGAGGAACAGAATCTACCTTCGCCAGCGGAGTATCCTTTCTTGGTGAAACAGCAACCTTTACCAATGTCGGTGTTGCCATAACTTCCACCCAAACCTTCTGCGGTTACCTTATATATGATGTTGGGTCAGGCGCGCCAGCTGGGGACACAGCCGAATTTGAAATTACTAATGCATCCGACGTTGTTGATTCCGTAAGTTCGCTGGCAATAGGCGTGCCGGCGGTAATGTCAGGCGCAACCCAAATAACTATTCCTATGAGCGTATCCGGTAGTTTATGCAACAACGACGAACAAATACCGTGCGTGTCTAAAATCACCACCGCCGAAACCATAGTTTTGAAGAAATCAGGCAGCGGTTCTTGCACCGCAACTGCCTGCACTACAACCGTTGATGGTTCAGGAAATTACACCGTAAGCAATATAACCGGCGCCGCAGCCAACGACGTCTTTACTATTTATGTAGGCGGCACTGCCTCAACCGATAATAATGCTACATATAATGCCGTGACCGTAACCAAGATAAACGCAAACGACAACCTCACCGGCATTGATCTAATTACAAATCGTATTGTTCTGCGTCAAGAAATAGGTATTGCTAATATAACTAATTCCGATCTTGCCGGTTGGGACAAAGATAACGACGCCGATATCAAATTTACTTCCAACGCCGGCGCATTTGTATCCGACAACACCGAAGAAGTGCACGTTTGGGACAGCAAGAAATGGACACCAGGCGGAACTGTCACCACCAACGCAACTTCAACTGCTTCAGGAACAGGAGGCGATCTCCACATTCATAGTCTTGCAGGTTTTGATATTGGGGCTAACGTGCTGTCTGTAGGAGGTGATTTCCAAAACGAAGGGACTTTTACTAAATCTTCAGGCCAGACCACAACATTCACGGCCACAGGGACGGGTTTCATTATTACTCCGTTCACAAGCAATTTTGAAAATATTATTTTCAACGGCGCTTCAGGCGGCTGGGGCTTCACTTCAACGCCCACAATGGTCGGCAGCCTGACCATAACCACCGGCGTCTTAACTCCGGGTCAAAACATGACCGTAGGCGGCTCATGGACCAATAGTGTCGGCAGTGCGGGTTTTGTTCCCGGAACTTACGGCGTTACCTTCAACACCTCGGCCACAGCTGTTATCAATGGCGCCACCACTTGGAATAACTTCACTGTCACAACCGCAGGCAAGATCATAAACTTCCAAGCCTCAACCACCCAGACCATCAACGGGCTTCTCACCATTACCGGCACTTCAGGCAACGAAGTGGTCATCAATTCCGCCTCGGCTCCGACCCAGTGGACAGTTAAGCATCTTGGAACCGAAAGTGTTAACTATGCCAGTGTTACCAACTCCGGATGCGATGCCGCCTCAACCAACATCGATACCACCAACTCCTTCAACGGCGGCACTAACGGTTCTTGTTGGGTATTCGGCGGCGCCGCAACCCTCACCCAGCGCGCCTATATCTTTGAAGATGATGATGGCGCCAATGTTAACGTCAATAATTCCCAAGCCGCTTCAAACACCGCACGCGTCAGTGTCAAGAAAGGCGAACGTCTCAATGTGCGCATCCAGATAGATAATACCGGCAGTGGTGCCGCTTCAGCCGCAACCTATGACCTGCAAGCCTGTAATTTCACCGATACCGCCTGCGATGCCGCAGATGAATGGGCCACAGTATCCGGAAGCACAGATATCCGCCCAAGCTGGGGCTTATCGGGTGGTTCGGGTGATGACCTCACTGCTTCGGGCGCGGATCGTGCTGTAGATACCACTGCGTCAGGCACCGACTGTGTTCAAGCTGGCCCAACCTTTGATGCCACGGCCAACACCTCCGAATGGTACGAGAACACCGGAACTTCTAACTCCATTACCTTAACCAACAACAAGTGCTATGAGATGTCGTTTGGTGTGCATACCGGAGCCGCAACCCTAAACAAGGAATACCGTTTCCGCATCGTCAAAACCACCGGAGCAACGGTCTTGGACGGCTATTCTCAATATCCAACTCTAACCATTGCTTCATCCGAGGACAAACGTTATTCCAAAGACACGCCAACCTCTTTGGGTTCAACCTCTTCTGACCTTACATATTATCTGGACAACCGAGGCTACAACTACGTTTTAACCGATGACAACACCAATCGCGATTTCAATGCCGCTCTAGGCGGCACCAACATACCGGTTCTAAATACCGCCTACAAATATTCCAATGCCGATGAATTCCCATCAGTGCGTTGGAACGGCCAGTCAAACGTCGCGCCTTCAACCCGCACTCTAACTCTTGAAGCCTTCCGTTTCGGCGCGTCCAATGCCTGGGAGACTGTGACCACCAACAATACCACCGGAGTAGATACCGACTTTGAACTTTCAACTGCCGGTTGGGCTCCTGCTGGACCCGAGTCAGATTATTATTCTTCTTCCTGGGCTTACTTCCGTGTTTATCAGACCGCGGGTATCGAGACCATAAAAACCGATTGGGTTAACTTTGGTACTTATCGCGCTACAGCTTACGTGATTTCGCAGACGTTTGATACTATTACCAACGGTGTGGGCTACCAGGCTATTATGTGGAAGGGGATTAAACCGAACGGGACAAATGTTAAAATACAGTTGGCTACATCTAATTGTTCCAATGGCGCCACCAATTATCCTGTTTGTACTACCGGAGCCTGGGGAGCGACTGGTTCAGACTACATTGGAGGTGCGGCTTGTGACAACAGCAATTATTACACACCACCCCCAAGCGCTGGAATTAAGGTAACCTGTTATGCGCAGCACAACAACAAACGCTACTTCCGCTATAAAGTATTCCTTGATGCTAATGTCACGCGTGATCTTATACCGAAAGTGGATGACATCATTGTCGCTTGGTCGCCTTAATACCTAAATTCTAAATCCAAAATACTAGATTCTAAACTATAAAACTGCCCCTCAAAAAGGCTTAAAAATAGTAATTATTTTGCCTAATAACCAACGCCTCGTTATTAAAGCGTTATCCAAGTATTTGATACGCTTTTGCCGCAAAATAAGCTATAATACTATTGGAGGCTCACAGAAGTATTTCAGTAAAGAAATAAGGACAACAGTAGAATTGCGATAGAATTTAGAATCTGGAATATAGAATTTGGAATAATGTGTTTAACTCGTTTTAAATTCTGACTTCTAACTCCTAAATTCCAAAAGCAAAATGCCAGATGCCAAATTCAAAATTCTAAACTCTGAAGCAGACCAACGCGGTGTGGTTGTACTTGCTATGGTTATAATAATTGTATCCATTACGGTTTTGATAGGCATATCTTTGGCTAGAACCAGCTTTTTTGAGCTTGCAAGCGGATCAAGTGAAGCTAAGACCGAAGAAGCCCTCCGTGCGGCCGATGCCGGCATTCAAGATGCCCTGATTCAACTGGTAAGGAACCCAGACTTTTTGTGTACAGGGTCGGGTGCTAATTGCACGCTAACTGCAACTTGTACAGTGGATTCCGGCACAGATGGATACGCGTTATCTGTGGGGAACGGAACCGCATGCGTTAAAATTACCAATCCTTCAGCGCCATGTCCGGAAACGGGTCTAACCATAAAATCTCGGGGCACTATTAGTAATAAAATACGTAAGATCCAAGTTACGTTTGATTTTGATAGTAATTGCGGCATAACCCAAACCGCATGGAC
>Ga0155118_104_pt1 | contig 10591 bp, 7 predicted proteins | sample RifCSPhighO2_01_FD_106086 | JGI IMG/M metagenome (GOLD analysis project Ga0155118, IMG submission 106086) | Candidatus Terrybacteria bacterium RIFCSPHIGHO2_01_FULL_43_35 | reverse complement strand
TAAAATACGTAAGATCCAAGTTACGTTTGATTTTGATAGTAATTGCGGCATAACCCAAACCGCATGGACAGAATTGACTAGCTAAAAAATTTCTAATTACTCTAATTTCTAATTGATCTAATCAAGTCCCAAATGACTAATTTCTATGTTTAGACATTTAAGCATTAGGTATCAGTTCGCCTCCATCAGTTGGCTGACGGCGAATGGATTAGAAATTAGGAATTAGATATTAGGCATTCGCAAATGAAGCTTCCTAAACCAAAATTGAAAAAAGTAAAGGAGACTCCTGCTATTGCTAAACCTTCCGAGAGCGCTAAACCGCCTTCGGTCCATCCCAAGAACGGTATAAAACTACGTTTTCCAAATCTCGTTTCCTTTTTTTCTGGCCAACACGCGGTTGCCGGTATCGCCATATCCGAAAATAATATTTACTCCGTGGTTTTGAATAATTTTAGAGGCGCACAACCAACAGTTGTTTCAAGTCAGCAAGTAGCCTTACCACAAGGAACTTTTGTTGAAGGTAAATTGAATAAACCGCAAGATCTTGTTGCTGCTCTTATCAAGCTTAGATCAAAAGCCAAAACACCGTTTTGCATTTTTTCTTTACCGGGAAGCGAATGGTGGATGCGACTGTTTTTTTTCCCTGCCTCACTAACCAACGTTCAATTTGAAGATTCAATGCAATTCCATCTTTCTTTAGATTTGCCATGGGATCCCAAAGAAGCCTATGCGGATTGGGAAGAGATTGATGCCGATGAGGCGGATAAGCGATCGGCCTTACTAGTTGCGGCGAAAATTTCGGCTATCACGCCGTATCTTGATGTTCTTGAAAGAGCGGGTTGGACGACATTGGCAATTGAGCCGGCCTCTTTAAGTATTATTAGGGCTATAGCCCATTTTGAAGCTGATGTACCAGCCATTGTATTGGGTTATGACGGGACTATTCTTGAGGAAATGATTGTATGGAAGGGCAAAATGCATTTTGGTCGTGTGGTATCCTTACCCGCCCAAGAATCAGTTTTCAAGTCAGATGAAAAATATAACCTCTCGACCAAGCCTGCGGTGAGCGTAGTCGAACCACTAGGGACAAGTCCTGCCAAAGGCCTTGATGTGTATATGGCAGTTGAACTCAAACGTTTAATGGCATATGTCCAGACAGAGCCACTGGGAATGCCCAAGCCCACGCATTTATTTTTTGTAGGACCTTTCAGTCAAACGCACATAAACAAATTAGCAGAAGTTGCAAGAAACTACGGCCTTACCGAGAAAGTTTTCGCGGCATCATCTTTACCGTGGGGCGTTGCCTTGCGTGGTCTTATCCCGCGCGATAAAGATAATCTAATTTCTTTAATGCCTGTAGGTACCGAGGAATCTTATACCCGCAAGCGTGCGGCATTATTCTTTGAATTCGCTTTGAATTTTTCTTTTTTAGTTGTTTTGATCTTGGCCGTTTCATTTGCTGGCGCGTGGTTTTTTGTCCGCAATGAAAAACAGAAAAGCATTGAACGTTTGGCGCGCATCAAGGGCAATACAACTCAAATACAAGCCACTATTGAAGGGCTTCAAGAGTTTACTGACGCGTCTGCATTAGCGATATCTGTTGCGCAAGCAACTCCGCATTGGGACGGTATATACGGTAAAATTTTAGATGCTCAAGTCCCGGGCATAACTATATATAAAATAACCCTTAATGTTTCGGGAGCTGTAAAAATTCAGGGTAAAACCGAAAAACCATCAAACCTACTAGCGTTTAGAGACGCACTTCAAAATAAAAATTTAGGACAAAATATAGTGATTCCGGCAAATTTATTTGAAAGCGGCGGAACGGGAGATTTCGTTTTAGTCTTTAATCTCCCGGATACGAAAGAGCCTTTTAATCCATGATAAGCAAAGATCAGTTAGATTATTATGAATAGAGAAACTATATCCAGAATATTAAAAAATTTCAGCCCGTTTTTTTACGTGCGTTTAATCATGCTGTTTGTTTTTATTGCGGTGATTTTATTTATGAAAGGGAAGATCAATAGCATCTCTCAAGACGTTAATAGGACTTTGAACAGCATAGCTGCACAGACAGCAAATTTAAATAATTCTGCCAGGCTTAAACAGCAATATGACGCATTACATCCGTTTGTGCCAAAAATTAAGAATCTTATTCCGGATTCAGACAGGTTGCCTATTTTTGTTGCTGATATAGAGGCAGTTTCAGAAAAAGTCGGCGTGAAAAGCTCTGTGCGTTTCGGACTTGAACCCGTTCCTTCGTCGGCTGTTACTAATACTAAAGAAATCCAGATATTTTTGAACAGCGTCGGCAGTGGAAAGGCCTTTGTGGCTTTTTTGAAAGAGCTTGCCACTATGCCTTATTTTGTAAGATTAAATGATGTTGAAATAGATGCCGCAGTAGGTCTGGACAGCACCTCAACGCTCAAGGCTAACGGAACTCTTTTCTTAAAATAAATGTTTTTAATCAAAAATTGAACCCCGTTAGAAAATTGAATTTTTATGAAAATATATGTTCTAATACAACTTAATTGGCTATGTGGCTTCCGCCAAAAAAGTCAGCAGACTTTTTCGGCCGCAAGCGCATGTCCAATTTTTTAATGGGGTATGCTAAAAAAGGGCTTGAAATTAGACCGTAAAACGCTTAGGAATTATATTTATCCGATAATGCTCGTTTTGGTTATTTTTGTTTCGCTTATTATATTTTATTTCTCGTTGCGCTTTTTGATTAAATCAATATCCACCGCTTTATTTATGGGTAGTGCCGAAACGCCAGCACCATCTTTCCAAAACGAAAATCTCAAGTATCTTAAGCGGTATATACCAGATCTGCCTCTATCTCTTTAATTTTTTAAGTAATCCACTATTAACAAGAAGGCGACAAATTTCGTATAAGTCGCATTTCTACTACCTGATATGCCACTACAAAACACCGCAGCTAATAGATGGTTAGAAGTATTATCGGATTCTTTTTTCGTTATCGCCCAATCTTTAACTCAAGCCTTACCAGCATTTATAGGCGCGCTTGCACTTTTTTTAAGCGGTTGGATACTTGCCTTAGCGGTTGAAAAAGCCGTGGTCTCCGGTTTGCGCGCATTAAAATTCGAAAAAATCTTCTCCAATCTTGGTATCGATAGGTTTTTCCAGAAAGCCGAAACTAATTTTAACACTATACAATTTACAGCGGGTTTAGTTAGGTGGTTTATAGTTCTGGTTTTTATTTTTGCCGCCGCCGACGTTTTAAGACTCGATGCGATAACAGACTTTTTACGCCAAGTCATTTTATACATACCTAATATAATAGTCGCGGCTATTATCTTACTTGTGACCGCAAGCCTTGCTGATTTTTTTGACCGTCTGGTAGTTGGTTCTATTCGTTCAGCTGGCTTCGCCTATGCCAAGTTTGTTGGCGGTATTATACGCTGGAGCGTTCTTATATTCGGTTTCGTCGCTGCTTTACAGCAGTTAGGTATAGCTAAAACTCTGTTGAACACTTTAGTTACGGGCATGATCGCCATGATAGCTTTGGCCGGAGGATTAGCCTTTGGTCTTGGAGGGAAAGATGCCGCCAAGGAATTAATAGACGGCTTAAAAGAGCGTATTAAGGATAAGTAATCGGTATGAAAAATCGCGCATTTAAACGCATCACTGTACTTGCGATAATTTTTGGAGCGCTCATTTTGGGTGTTTTTATTTATGCTCAAATCCAAACAAAACCCACTCCTAGTTGCTTTGATAAAATAAAAAATCAAGGCGAATATGACGTAGATTGCGGAGGGCCTTGTTTAGCATGTAAAGGACATCCCGAACCATTAAGTATTGGTGGTTCCGTTCTAATTCCGGCCGAAAACCGTAAGTACGACTTAGTTTTTATGATTATTAATCCAAACTTAAATTATGGCGCAAGTTCCGTGGACTATAATATTGAAATTGATGATGCCCAGGGCAAAAAAATATATTCGCGTAACGGTTCAACTTTCGTATTGCCAAAGGAAGCGAATTCTTCTGCCGTAGATAATTTGAGTAATAGCAGCACATCGTCAGTTCCAAAAGGAAGATGGATTATTGAACACGGTTTAAATGGAGTACCAGACGCAACCGCAAAAATTTCCTTTAGTGATATAAGCTGGGAAGGTATTAAGGATAACTTTGCAGAACCACGTCTGCTTATACTCAATAAAATATATAATATACTTTTAAATTCAGCCGAATTCTCTGAAGCAACCGGGATTTTAAAAAATGATTCGCCTTTCGGTTTCGATTTGGTCGAAATACAAGTTTTGCTTTTCGATGAAAACGATCAGTTAATTGGAGCGCGTCGAACAGAAGCGCGTACGGTTACAGCAGGTGAACGGCGGGAATTCAGAGTTTCTTGGCGAAATTCAATTCCAAACGTGAGTCGTCTGGAAATGATAGCTTATACGAATGTATTCCTGAACGACAATTTTATTGACGCTTTTGGCACGCGCGAAAGATTTCAACAATTAAACCCGGTGGTGGAATAGTATGCCGTGAAACCATTGTTTTTTGTGCTATTTGGTATTAGATTTAATTGATGCTTAAATTCTTGCGAAATCTAGATTTTCTACTTTTGGGCTCGACCTTTTTTCTTATTTTGATTGGCTTGGCTACAACCTTTTTTCTTTCTAGGGATAATCCGCTCATACGACTTCAAATAACAAAGCAAATTATATTTGCCTTGACTGGTTTGACACTATTTATAGTTCTGGCTTATTTTGACCTTAGATTTTTGCGCACTCGATCACTCTGGGTATTATTTGTCTATGGCGCCGCTGTTTTATCTCTGGTGCTGGTGTTAATTTTTGGAGTAAGAGTTCATGGTGCGACAAGTTGGTTTCGTATAGGATTATTTACTCTTCAGCCGATAGAATTTGTTAATATAGCCATAATTCTTTTATTGAGTAAGTATTTTTCCGTTCGACATGCAGAAATAGCAAGGTTCCGGCATATCGCCATATCCGGTTTGTATGTGGCCATACCGATTGGTATTGCCGTCTTCCAGCCCGATTTGGGCGCCGCGATTGTTTTGGGGGCAATTTGGCTTGGAACACTTTTGTTGTTAGAACTGCCTTTACGGCATATAGTTATTCTTGGGTTAGGCGGCTTAGCCATTTTTATATTTGCTTGGGTTTCCGTATTGGCGCCATACCAGAAAGGACGTTTAATTTCATTTGCCTTGACAAGTGATCCGCAGGGCGCAGGATATCATGCGCGCCAAGCTATAGTTTCTGTAGGTTCGGGTGGACTAACCGGTAGGCAAGCCGGTGAGCCCACGCAGGCCTCACAAGATTTTTTGCCAGAGAGTACAACCGATTTTATATTTGCCGCTTCAGTCGAAAGATTTGGCCTGGTTGGTGCGACCGCGATAATTTTAGGATTTTTAGTTCTATTGTGGAGAATTATCCGTATTGCTTCTTTGGCAACAAATAATTTTATACGTTCTTTCGCTGCTGGTAGCGCTTTGCTTTTTTTTACGCATGGCTTGATACATGTAGGCATGAATCTGGGGCTTATGCCTGTTACCGGCTTACCCATGCCATTTTTTTCATATGGCGGATCACACTTAATAAGCGGGTTTATAATTTTAGGTATATTGGAAAGCCTGCGTATACACCAGGCACAGATGCAGTTGGATACAAATTATTTGGAAAGCTAAGATGAATATTAAATTTGAAATTTCTAATTTCTAATTAATCTAAATAATTTCTAAACCCGAATACTTAAACCCTTAGACACTATGCCATTAGTCATTCTTTAGAAATAGATCAATTAGAATAATTAGGTTAATTGGGCCAATTCAGAACTACCATTTTTCGCCTTGCACTTTATACCTTAAGTTTTTAGAAATTAGATATTCTAAACTGATATTTTCTCTTTATGCATAATGCCTATATAGTTATAAATAAGGGAAAAACCTTGATTCCTGTTGGTCCCGGAAAAGATGCCGTTGGGGCTCTTGACAGGGTTGTAGCAAACAGTATAATACCCCCTGCGTGTCTGAAAGAGGCTTTTGTGGCATGCTGGAAGGATTCATCTCTTCTTTCCTGCGATATAGCAGAGGCCATAGTTTCGACCATACGGTTTGCATATAATTCATAGTAACGGGGGCTTTTCACAGCTCACATTCTTCGGAGGCTTTAAGTTATCACTTTAAGCGAAATCGAAGAGACAAAAATATAACGTCATGCATACCGCGTAAATAGTTTTTATATATAACCTCAATCCAGAGACAAAAGGCTTGGGGTAATTTTTGTTGTATAGCCAAAATTTTTAAAAGTCAGGAAATTTTTAGGTAAAATAAAATTATTTTACCACGATTTATTAAGCGGTCTAATCCATTTATATTATTATGAAAGTTATAGAACGAAAAATTTTTACACGTTATACCCGACCAGAAGTTGCTCTGCCGAATCTTATCTCGGTTCAGCAAGAATCATACAGGTGGTTTTGGGAAACTGGTTTGAAGGAATTATTTGAAGAGATTTCACCCATCAGAGATTTTTCAGGTAAAGATCTTGAGTTATATTTTTTGGATTATACCTTGGAAGATCCGCGCTGGAATGAAGATGAATCTCGTCTGCATAATGCAAGTTATGAAGCAACGCTTAGAGTAAAATTGCGTTTGGTGAATAAAAAAACCGGCGAAGTTAAAGAACAATCTGCTTATCTCGGTGAGTTCCCCCTAATGACTCCAAGAGGCACCTTTATTGTTAACGGCGTTGAGCGCGTAGTTATTTCTCAGTTGATACGTTCTCCGGGCGTTTTTTTCACATTACAGCAGACGAGAGGCTGGCGCCTTTTTGGCGCAAAAATAATACCTAATCGTGGAGCCTGGCTTGAATTTGATACCGATATAAACGGAGTAATCGGAGTTAAAATTGACCGAAAGCGTCGCGCGCCGGTTTCTGTTTTATTGCGCGCTTTTGGTCTTGAAACCAATGAAGCTATTCGCGCCCGATTTCGCGATGTTGATTCCGGCGATATAAAATATATTGACGAAACATTGAAACGCGATCTTTCCAAGAACAAGGGTGAAGCTTTGCTTGAAATCTATAAACGGATTCGTCCTGGAGATCTTGCCACTATTGACAATGCTAGACAGTTAATTGAAGCCATGTTCTTTAATTTTGATCGGTATGATTTATCTTCTGTCGGTAGATGGAAAATGGAGGAACGCTTATCCGGAGAAGGTCCCAAAAATATTTCTCGTGCTATGCGAGCATTGGCAGTGGATGATATTGTGCGAATTGTCAGCGAAATCATAAAGATGAACAATGATCTCGAAGCTCGTGCCGACGAAATAGATCATTTGGGCAACAGGCGTATACGCGCTTTTGGAGAATTGCTGCAAAATAGATTACGTGTAGGATTAGTGCGCATGGAAAGAATTATTAAGGATCGGATGTCTACTTTAGATATCTACACATTAACACCCGTGCAACTTTTAAATTCTAGGCCTTTGATGGCGATAGTCAGAGAATTTTTTACGTCTTCTCAGCTTTCGCAATTCATGGATAATGAGAATCCTTTGGCCGAACTTGAGCATAAGCGCCGTCTCTCAGCCATGGGTCCCGGCGGCTTAACCAGGGAAAGAGCCGGTCTTGATGTGCGTGATGTGCAGCCAAGTCACTACGGAAGAATTTGCCCGATTGAGAGTCCAGAAGGGCCAAATATTGGTTTGGTTGGCCACTTAGCAAGTTTTTCGCGTTTGAATCCCTACGGATTTATTGAAACTCCTTATTTCAAGGTGACTAAAAACCGTGTTACTAAAGAAATGATTTGGTTAGATGCAAGTCAGGAACAAAAATATGTTATCGCGCATGCCGGTGTTGGTACTAGCGCTTCAGGCAAAATTAAAGATGAACGCGTCGAAGCTCGAGTTCATGGAGAGCCGTCAACAGTAAATAGAGAAGAAGTTCAATTGATTGATGTCGCTCCGCAGCAGGCCGTTAGTATTGCCACGGCCCTTATTCCTTTTCTGGAACATGATGATGCAACGCGAGCCATGATGGGTTCAAATATGCAACGTCAGGCAGTGCCTTGTATTGTGCCCGATGCGCCGCTTGTGGGTACTGGTTTTGAAATGCGCACCGCCAGAGATTCTGGGCAGGTAATAATCGCAGAAGAAGACGGTATAGTTTCTTCTCTCGATGCTTCGCATATTACGGTGCGAACAAGTGGTCCTGGCCGGGCAGGCAAAACAGGCAAGGATGCCGTCAGGCGCTATAATCTTAAAGTTTTTATGCGATCAAACCAATATACAGCCATTACGCAGAAACCAACTGTTGAGAAGGGCCAGCGCGTGCGTAAGGGACAGATATTGAGCGATGGTCCGGCAATAGCAAATAATGAATTAGCCCTAGGACAGAATTTACTCGTTGCTTTCTTGCCATGGCGCGGAGCCAATTATGAGGATGCCATCGTTATTTCGGAGCGAGTTGTCCAACAAGATCGGTTTACTTCCGCACATATAGAGGATTTTATTTGTGATGTTCGTGACACAAAATTAGGACCTGAAATTACAACTCCGGATATTCCTAATGTTGGTGAGGATCGTTTAAAGAATTTGGATGAGGAGGGTATTGTTCGAGTCGGTGCTGAAGTAGGACCAGGCGATATATTAGTCGGCAAAATTTCTCCGAAAGGTGAGGCGGATCTTACCGCTGAAGAGCGTCTCTTACGCGCAATATTCGGTGAAAAAGCCCGTGACGTTAAAGATACATCTTTGCGTTTGCCGCACGGCAAACGCGGTCGCGTTGTGGATATCCGTATATTCTCGCGCGAACAAGGCGATAAATTGCCGCCAGGAGTCATACGTTCCGTGCAAGTAGAGATCGCACAGCTTAGAAAAGTCTCTATTGGCGATAAACTCGCCGGTCGTCATGGCAATAAAGGCGTTATCGCCAAAATTTTGCCTGTGCAAGACATGCCTTTTTTGGAAGACGGAACACCGGTTGATATTGTTTTAAACCCTCTGGGCGTGCTATCGCGCATGAATATTGGCCAGATTTTGGAAACACATCTTGGTATGGCGGCACATACTCTTGGCTTTTATGCTAAAACTCCGGCTTTGGCAGGTGCCACAGAAAAAGATATCAGGCGTGAACTAAAAAGGGCCGGTTTCCAAGATAACGGTAAGCTTAAATTATTTGACGGTTATACGGGCCAGATTTTCCCGAATCCTATTACTGTTGGATATATATATGTAATGAAGCTTATACATATGGTTGAAGATAAAATACATATGCGTTCTATAGGACCGTATTCTCTTATTACCCAACAGCCTCTTGGAGGAAAGGCGCAGTTTGGCGGACAACGTTTCGGCGAAATGGAAGTCTGGGCGCTTGAAGGATATGGTGCGGCACACACACTGCAGGAAATGCTCACTATAAAATCAGACGATGTTGTCGGTCGCTCAGCCTCTTACGAATCCATAATACGCAAGCAGCCGATTAAAAGCCCGAATCTTCCGGCTTCGTTCAACGTTTTGGTAGCTGAACTCAAGGCACTGGGTCTTGGAGTAGATTTATTTGGAGTTAAAATTGCACCGGAAGAAAAAGACGAATTACAGTAATTTACCACGGATCCCGTTAGAGACACCTAACGGTTAAGAAAAATTTTGCTGCTATATAATTAATGAATAAAGCTTAAAAACAGGATTTTAGCGCGATATTACGGAAGCGCTTTAGTATCTTCCGTGAAGCGCTTCCTGTCTCTAACGGGATGGATATATCCACAAAAGTTGAAGATTTTTCAGGAATGTCTTTGCGTATTGCTTCGCCGGAAGATATTTTGTTTTGGTCGCATGGAGAAGTTACTAAGCCGGAAACGATAAATTATCGGACTCAGCGTCCAGAAAAGGACGGTTTATTCTGCGAGAGGATTTTTGGCCCGGAAAAGGATTGGGAATGTTATTGCGGCAAGTATAAGCGCATACGCTATAAAGGCATCATTTGCGACAAATGCGGAGTCGAAGTTACGCGCTCATCGGTGAGACGCGAGCGTTTCGGGCACATAACTTTGGCAGTGCCGGTTGCGCATATTTGGTTTTTAAGAGGCGTTCCTTCACGTATTGGGATGGCGTTGGATCTTTCAGTACAGCAGCTTGAGAGAGTTATTTATTTCAACGGTTATATAATTACTAAAGTGTATCCCGAAGCAGCCCAAGCCGTTTTAAATTCTATAGAAAATGAGATGAAACAGCGTACGCGCGAGGCCAAAACAAAGCAAACTAAAGCTAATATTAAGGCGGCTTATGATAAGGCCAAGAACGAACTTGGCAGAATTAATAAATATCAAGTTTTGACCGAAGCCGAATATTTTGATTTGTCTTTGCGCTATGCAGAAGTTTTTGAGGCTGGTTCAGGAGCCGAGGCCATACGCCAGCTTATGGTTGAAGTTGATTTGGAAACAGCTAGTCGTTCCGTTGCCAAAAAAGTAGATACCGCTACGGCTCTTGTAAAAAGAAAATATTTGCGCCAGTTAAGATTTTTCCGCGGTATGTTAAAGGCTAAAATGCGTCCTGAGTGGATGATCATGACTCATTTGCCCGTGTTGCCTCCAGATTTGC
>Ga0155118_111_pt2 | contig 26893 bp, 28 predicted proteins | sample RifCSPhighO2_01_FD_106086 | JGI IMG/M metagenome (GOLD analysis project Ga0155118, IMG submission 106086) | Candidatus Terrybacteria bacterium RIFCSPHIGHO2_01_FULL_43_35 | reverse complement strand
AATAATTAAGGGAAAGGCAAAATAAACGAAGGCTCTTACTAAAGCAAAAAACTGCCTATTTTTAGTTAAAAATAAATACAAAACGGTTATAGATACTATCAGCATGGCTGCTATAAAACTATGCGTGTGTGAGGTGGGCAGAAGGCCGACGATAATAGCCGACAAAACCAAAGCGCCAAAACTATTATTTTTCAATCCGTAAATCAATGAACGTAAAAATATCAATAGTAGAGGGAAGCCCAATAAAAATGTCCGCTGAACGATAAAGAACGCCGGGATCATACCTGCGTAAGCTATGTTTTGCATAGGATATGGCACGCCTTGACGTATTGGTAAGCCGCCGTGGCCATCAAAAAATGCGAAATAACCGATACCGCTTCCAAACAATGTACCTAAAGTTAAAAGAACTACGAGGCCTCTGCCAAATTTTAGAAATCCAAAAAAAGATACCAACAAAAATATTGAAGATGCTGCCAACAAAACTGCTGGGGCGTGAAAAGAAAAATTAAGCGGCGCTCCGGCCTTTAGGAGCAGTCCGGATACTAAATTAACAAAATAAGGATAACGTATAAATTCGCCGCTGAAATTTGGCTCCTCAAAATCCCACTTATTTACAGTACCTATGCGTATAACCTGCGCTAAATGATATGGTACATCAACCGTAGCCCCCTTCCTGATATAAATTGAGCCGTCTTGATGTTCAACAAAGGAAGCGGTAATTAAACTCGCCAAAATCAACGAAAATATTACAAAAACAGCATAACTAACTATTTTAGAAGCTCTATCTTTCAAATTAGCTTCCCAAAGTTTCTTATTCTCGCGACGTAATTTTAAAAAAGAAAAGACTCCGAAGACCATTAAAATAGCGAGGGCTACGCTTCCAGCTATAGTCGTAGGCAAAAAAATCATTAACACCGAAGACATCACGGCCAAAAGCGCGAAAGAAATAGGAACGGCTGCCGCAAGGATTTCTGGACTGGAACCAAGAGCACCGCTAACCAGAAGCCTTAAACATAAATAAACCGCCATCACCGCCAAACCAATAGCTAGAACCGAAAAAAACATAAAAACATTGGGCCTTTTACTAATCTTAGTAAAGGATATCATGCCTGTTTTTACGTGCCAAATTAAAAACCTGCTTTGAAAGCAGGTATTTGGTTTAATTGTTTTCGTTCGGGTCAATTTCAGCAATGCCGCCTTCGGATTTCAACGAACCAAAACAAATGTAGCACGCCATCTATATTGTTTGCAATATAAGCGAGCTAACTTGTGGTGAGAGAAATCGAGGCTTGGAGCCGGCTTATTGCTTAATGTGCGTGTTCTCCCGCTCCACCGCATCCATCAGATAAATCCCACACGTCAACAATTTGATCTCCTGAAAAATTATATTGTTGAATTAATAGTTTTGCCAAGCCGCCATAAACATACCAGTGCCAGCATTTGCAGCAGCAAGGACCCTTCTCGTGTGAATTTTCCATCGCATAGTCATATACTCCTTGTTGTTCTGAGGTAAGCATATCATCATAGTGTGCCGCTAATTCTTTTGCTAATTCAGAATCTATATCATAAGGATCGGATGGAATTACGGCATATCTAGAATATTTTTTAAGCCCCTCTATCTGCTCTGTATAGCGATGAAAATCCATGGGACTGCAGCATGAACCTTGGATACTTGTGTCTTGTAATCCTCGCTCCACTGCTTTAGTAAAATCAGCAGAACAAGCGGAGTTGCCGTTCTTACTTAAATATTCAAACTTTACTGCCAAAGCTTCTGGAGTGCTGTGATGAACGTCTTTAGAATGATTCGTCTGCCATGAACCACCCGTATAAAAATAAACACCTATAACGACGGCTAAACTTATAAAAATGAGGTGTCGTAATTTTTTCTTAGAAACCATGGCGTTTCTTATCATAACAAAATATTCAATATTATGTCTAATATTTGAATTTTTAAATAAAAATAGCGTTATTTTTAACGCTATAACCTTATTTCTTTTTAAGCCACAAAAGCGACAATATACGATAAAAAAGAACTCTAAAATTCGTGTCTGGGACGGCAACTTCCAACTGCGCCGATGGAGTATTTTCAGCAATCGGCACTGCAATTTCGGTTTCGGAACCAGCGTGAGCTATAGCTTTATCCCACGTCTCTTGCAGATTCTTTAATTCATCGTCTTCAAAGCTAATTATAAGAAGTAGTTCGTGGAGATATCGCTCCGTATCAGCAAATCTTGTCGTGTAATCATCTTCTCCAGATATATTATGGGCGAACTCATGCGTCCAGGTAAAAAGCGCTCCTAAAAAATCTCCTTGCAGTATCTGCCGCTTAAGAAAGATGTTCGTGGGAAATATTTTTGTAAATCCGTGCAATGCTATGCGCACACGACTATTTTTTAACTCTAACGTGTCGATCTCTCTAATGGTAATGGCTGGAGTCTTTTTAGATTTCATGCCAGATAGAACGCTTGTTATTGACAGACGATTCAACATATCACCTGCCGTCAATGTATCAGCGGGTGATTTCAAAAACTTCGTGTATCGATCTATAATGCTGGGTCCGGCGCGACTAATAAACACCCGAGTGGCTTGATTGAGAACCTCCACTCGATCGTTTTCCCATGATTCAAGTGTTGGCTCTTTTGCGGTATCAATAAGCGAAAGAATTTTTTCTTTTGCAGTGAGAACGCCGAAACTTCTGAATGCACTAATGACCTTGCGGAAACCGGCCTCTTCAAGTATTTTTTCATATTCTTTATCTTGATTAACACTGCTTTTGGCAAAAATATCTTCCGGCAATCTTCCTAATAGCTCTTGTTTTTCTGCTCCAGATAATTCTTGTGCTAGTCTGGCAATGACTTGGCCCATAATGGTATCGGCAACTGTTTGTTCTAATCCATCAGTAGCTAAAGCTAACCAATATTCGCTTCCTGCATGAAAAACTATGAAAAGATCGCGTTTTGCCATTGAACGAACAAGGGGCTCGAGTATTTTGCCTGCTACTTCGTAACCTGCTGCATAATTCCTATCTCGGGTTCCTTCCAACGCTTTTTTAAACGTCCACACATGCGCCCCAGAAACTGCGTCGCTCCACGCTTCGGGCCTTCCGTATTCATGTCTTTGTCCGGCTACATAAAGGTTTCCTTTTTGGCCTCTCGGGAGTATTTTGAAACCGCCAAATTCATTTTGATACGTTGGTCCGCGAAAATCGGGGTTATCTTTATGCCAAAAGAAACTCCTTATCTCCTTAAGACGATTGCGTACTCCTTGAGCGGTATCTTCGTCGGTACTGAATCTTAAAAAATTCCCCTCAATGCAATTTTCTACAAATTCTGCACGCAAATACAGGCCTCGAACTTTTTCAGGATATTCGTCAGGCGGCACTTCTTCAAGGTAATAATAGGCTCTCCAATGGCCCGAACCAAGTTCTATTTGTGCCGTTATGCCGCGTTTAAGAAGTAAAAACGATGCTATTTTCAAGCCCTCGCCAAATTCGCCTACTACGGTTTCATCAGCCGCTTTGGTTGTACCGCCATGATGAATGAGATAACGATGGTCATATTTTGCAGGAGATCGAATGGTAAATTCTACCATTGATTGATTCACGCCTTCTTCAACCGTTTTGTCAGAAAAATAAACGCCGCTAAGCGTAGGTCGTCCGACAACTTCTTTCATGCCATCAAAAAAGTTTTGGACAAGATCACGGTAAATTTTTGTGTCAGTCCAATTTATAGGCTGTATTTCAAGGGGACCAACGTATCTTCCTCGTCTCAAGCTTTGTATTAGACGCGCAATAATATCTGGCGATATATCCTGTCGTCCGTCTCTTTTGTCTTCGTTCACTTTATTTCCTTTTTGTTGTCAAAGGACAAAAATAAAATAGCACAAATGTGCTATTTTGCAATGAGCGGGCCGCTCGCCCAACTAAGCGAAGCGAACCTCACCAAAGACGGGAGCCTGTTTTGTTGCGGGAAAAGATTTTTAATACCTAATTTTGATCGTCCCATCCGCAATCGCGACATTCTCTTCTTCTCCCCTCATCGCGACCTCCTATATAACGGTATTCATGGACGTTAGGATGAAGACAGTCTTTTTGAAGTTGTTTTAGTTGTGCCGCAAATTGTTCTTGAAGCTTCCTGGTTTCATCTTCGAGACGTTGACGCTGATTCCTGATTTCTTGTTGCCTGAGTTCTGATGCTTCCGTTTGTTCAGGATTTATTCCCTTCGCCTCTCTCTCTTCCTGCGGCATTGGTAGTTCTGAACTTGACATACTTTTAATGCAGTTAAAATTAATACTTATAGAATACTTCCCAGAATATCTTAGGTCAACATAAAAATTGAAAAACATTCTAACTCGTATCGCCCGCAACAAAACAGCCTTTAAAAATGCAGCCCCTCGTCGCCCAGCCCCAATTTGAAAATTGGAGCTGGGCTTCTCGGGACGCTTCCGCCACTTATTTTCAACTTGCCGACCAAAGCAAATTGACAATCGCTAGATCTTAACTTAAACTTAATATCAACTAAGGCTCTTTAAAGCGGGGTTGTAATGACTAACAAAAACGATTGCGTAATTCATCGTGAATATCATACCGATCCCCAAGCCATACAGCGCGATTTCGAAGAACAGGCTAGAATTTTAAAAAATAAGGAGGGTTCGTTTAAACCGAGCGAAGTTGAGAAACGATATTTTTCTGATTTCTTGACTAGGTCGCGGTGGCAGTTGCCACAAGAAACTATTATCGATTGCTGCGAAACGCCCTGCTTATTTGCCGAGCAATGCGCTGGGCATACTGGACATGAATATATTGAGCCTCGATTCGGCTCGAACATACTTGAATGTCGCTTTTGTACTAAGCGAATTTATAAGAATGCTCTTGCCGAACCATTCCTCGCTGTTGCGCGCATTGTTCTTTGGCTACCCTATTTCGTATACTATCTTGTGATGTTTTCATGGCTTGGATGGCGCATTATATGGTTTGAACGCTTAATAAGCAGGATTTATGGAAAAACTGATTGGGGTCGTTGAAATAAAAAAATTCGGTTGCATAAAGGTAGCCGATTTTTATTTACGAGAGAATATCTATCTTGCCTCGTAAATTATTTAAGTAAATAATCCCAACTCTCTTCGCCCGTAATAAAAAATGGGCCATAAATACGGGATAATGCAGCCTCTTACTTCGCTCGGGACAAATTTTTCTGTGAAAAATTTGAGCTGGCTAGTGAAACTTGTGGTGAGCGCAGCCGAACCATGATGTTAAAACGTATTGGCAGACCACTAATGAACGCTTTTTTATTCCAAGATTATCAATACGAGGAAGCGAAAATCAAAAAAAAATTCTAAACTTTTCGGTCGAACTTTTTTCAATTTTCTAATACCCCATATATCTTACCAATTCTTTAAAGGTCATTTTTTCAGCTTCATCCGCAACTTCCTTTGATGCTTTAATTGACTCTTCGAATTTACTAAAAAGTTTAGCTACTGATTTACGGGCTTGTGCGGGTATCGATTGAAGTTCAGCCTCTAATCGTGCTTGGCGTCCTTTAACAAAATCTGCTTGCGATTTTAACCAGCCAACCATTCTTGTTTTGAAATATTCTTGCTTATCCTTAGGAATAGTATCTCCACTACGAATAGCATCTAATATGTCTAAATTCTCTTCACGAAAAAGTGAACTGCCTTCTTTAGCAAATTTTTCAGGCCCATCCATTCCTGCGGTACCAAGGTCTGACAATGCCAAAGCCCTTTCAACTAAAGAACTGCTTTCTTTCAAATTAGACTGCGCTACCGTTTTATTTTCCATATCCCAGCCAGGCACGGTAGTGTCAATAGCTCTTTGGACAGTCGCTTTGTCGTCATCAGAAAATATAACCCCGTTTTCATTGGTTTTTGCCATAAATGTAACGGCTTCATCGCTACTTGCTGTTTCATTTTTCCCCGCAAAGCGTTTTCTTAAAACTTTTGTAAATTCACCATCTTTTATTTTATTTTCTTCCCATTGTTGAACGGTATCGTGATAGGCAGATGCTAAACGACCAATTTCTACATCGTGGTCACTTACAAGGCCTGGGTCAGCTTCTTGAATGGCTCTAAGTATTGTTTCAACCCTTCTCATCACCCTTTGCGTGTGTTCTACATTATGAAATGGTAAATTATCTTTTTCATCTGGCTGATTTTCATATCTCTCTCGTAATAAAGACAGGGCTTCACTTATGCCCCTTTCAACATTAGAATTAAAATCTTCAGATGATTCAACGCCTTCTACCAGATTTTCTCTATTCATATTTTTCTCCCTTTTAATATCAAGGGGTGAAATTAAATTTAATACAGAATATTAAAAAGTAATTTAATTTTAATACTTATCTGCATTATATCAAAAATCGCCTAAAAGGCGATTCTTTCGCTGAGCGGGATATGCAACGACGTTAAAACTCATTTCTTAATACGCTAAAATCATTTTGTTGTCCGCGTTAAATAAGAAAAAGGCCCCGTGTGGAGGGGCTTGGAGTTAATTAGGAAAACCTTTTACGGATAAGACGAGGCTTTTCGCCGGGCTTGCGTAGAAGGATATGCGTCACCCCTTTGGGAAGTGGAGCATTTTCATCCGTTGTTTCCAGAAGGTTACCGTTTGCGCGAAGCGTCTCAATAAATGCCTTTTCCTCAGCCGTGAAGTTGTCTTGATCCACCTTAATCTTCCTTTCCGTATTGTAGAGGAGCTGTAATAAAATAGCGCCAAGGGCGTTATTTGTCTAGTAAGCGGGATATGCAACGACGTTACAACTCTTCGAGCCAGAGACCCTCAGAGCCGAATGACCTGTTTTGTTATGGAAGAACGGTTCTTGGCGCCGACTTATCGGTTGACATGACAATATTTATATAGAAATATATAAGAAGCACTTTCACCGAGGAGGAATAAATTGCCGCATTTTGTTTCTGCTATCTGTAAGGGCGAATTTTGCTCTGTTTGTAAGTCTCCCGCCACGCACAAAGTAGGTGAAGAAATCTCCTACGATGACCCCTTGCCTAATAGGCACAACCTTACCGCTTACGTCTGCTGCGAACATTTTGGTCTCATTATGGGTTCGCTCGCGAAGCAACTATGCGCACAAATAAAAACAGCCTAGGGCTGTTTTTTTCTTTGAGCGGGCTAGTGAATGACGTTAGAACTAGTTTCTTATTGGATAAAGGTTTTTTGATACCTAGTCTATCCTAATTTAAAGCAGACGCCCCCCAAAATATGTAATAAATCGCTTACGCCTTTTCTGCATTTATAACCAGTATCTTTTAAGGACTATTGTTCAGCATACATATTTTTGCGATACTTACATTATGAAGGCTGTTTTGATTATAATAATCGGTTCGCTGGTCATTTTCGGTTTTTATAATTACTTCATTAAAGATTCGCTCAAGCACATTAACGTAGAGAACGACTCGGTAACCGTTGATGTGGAGGATTATTTAGTAAAATTTTCGGTTTTGGGCGAGTTTCGAGAAACCTATATGCTCTTTGGCGGAGAGTATTTTAATGATAAAAAATTAATCAGCCCAATCATCTTAAACGGCTTAATACTTGTTGATGCAAAGGATATTTATACGCGTTATCCTGATTTTCACCGCTGCACTTCACCCGGAGCAGAACTTGCCAAACCGAAGGTAAAAGACTTGAATCTCATTCCCGCCGATGAATCAGTGCTTAATGAGTTAAAAATGACAATTGAAGAATATGAAAATAATTTCGAAAATAAAGGAGATCGGGTCTGTGTATCTCTAACCGGTAAAACCTTAGATATACAGTCGGCTGAAGTTCCTGGACAGAACATAGACGTAAAAGAGCATCTCCAATCCCGAACCTTCCACTTGATTAATTCTAGCGAAAGAATTAATTGCAAAAGTCTGCTCGATTAAAATAAAACCGCCCTTTAAGGCGGTTTTTGGTTTTGTTATTTAAATTTTATACTCGGTCATCAAATTAGGAAGAAACGGCGCAACGATTTCTAAATGGGTTTCCCATATCCCCCGTCCCAATAATACGATTTTTTGCGCCGTAAGGTCATAAGCTCTGGTATTTTCGCCGGGTTTATGATTTTGTAGGTCGTCGAGTGCCTTTTGATTAACGTTCTCATGCCAGATTTTCTCTAAAAGTTCGCCAGCAAGCGTAGTATAATCCTTCAACATCAATCTTAATGCCTGCTTCTCATTGCCGGATTTTGAAAATTTTTTCTTGCTTTCTTCAATCATACCCGCCGCATAATGATCCACGACATCAATGGTTACATTTTCATTAAAAATCTTATTATATGAATCAAGCATTCTCTGCCAAAACTTATTAAATGAGTATTGTGCCGATGGCGATTGCTCTTCCACGTAAAAGAAACAATACGAGTAAGCCACAAGCGCCAATGATACCCTACGAAACCAAAAATCAATTTCTTCTTTAGTTAACATTTTTTTGAAACCAAATTCCTCCGGCGCTATGAATAAAACACCGCGCAAAGATTGTTCGGCAACATCTAGAATCTTTCCGAAGAGATCTCTGATTTCTTTACTTTCCGACGCAAATAAGCCATTCAAAGAACCGCGCACCTGCACAATGGTCGTTTTATTGGGTGCATCTTCTTTGCTCCCCCCAAATTTATTTAAAAATCCCATAGACGTCTAACATCACGTAAAGAAAAATTAGCTTTTGCTATTTTTAGTAAATATTTTCGCTAACCTCATCAATCCAACTATTTATCATATCGCCACCTATCAAAATATCCTTGCATTTCTTTACAAAAATCTTAATTCAGTAATATAAAAATAATTATTGTATTGCTTTTATAACCCCCGGAATATCCGGACCACTAACAATAAGTTCTCCCAAAGCTCCTCGATCTATCGCCCGGGTAAGTGCGTGGTCCACCAAAAGATATTTCCCGGGAACTTCGGCTGTAAATTCAACCATTACTGCTCCCCCGCCCGGAACCAATGTTGTCTGAACGTTTATATGGGGCGGAGATACAATATCGCCTTCGGGATAAACTTTATCAAAAATTTCTCCGATAATGTGAAAATTTGACGCAAGCTGCCCCGAGACACCGAAGAAAATCCTTACTTTGTCTCCAATATTTGATTGAAGCGCACCCTCTCCTGTCAGCGCACCAACACGCCCGTTAAAAACAATATACTCGGGTTTCTCGGCAAGAAGTTTATCCTTATCTAATTCCTGATGTCCCTTTTCACCTACCTTACCCTTCGTATAAACTTCTCCTTGTACCACATAAAACTCTTTATCCGCTGCCGGAAGGCCTCCTTTGGGTTCCACTAAAATCAAACCATACATTCCATTTGCGATATGAGAAGGAATATGCGGACTCGCGCAATGATATACATATATTCCCGGACGCGTAGCCTTAAACTGAAAGGTTTTTGTCTCATTTGGCGCAACCCTGGTTAACCCCGCACCACCGCCAGGACCAATTACCGCATGAAGATCTATTGAATGTTCACCGTGTCCTGCTTCCATGTGCTCCATTTCTTCAGCACCCATCATGTGACCATCGTTTCCGTTAGCCAAAACTGTCGGCATAAATCCACTCACCGCAAGTGAATGATCGGGCTCATTTAAGGAGTGCTGATCCCCACCATGCGCGTGTTCATGTGTAAGTGAAATTTCAACTGTATCGCCCTCCATTACACGGATAAAAGGACCGGGTACCTGATTATTGTATGTCCAGTATTCGTATGTCGTACCGTCAGCAAGCGTGGAGACAACTTGTGTTGCGCGCAAGTTTACAGATACCGTCTTATTCTCATCTTTTGGTCGGTCAACAATTATTGGCGCAGGAAGGTTATTTGCAGACGCGCTTATATCGGCAATACCAACTGGTTTTGCGGAAAGTGTAACCTTACGATACGCAATCGTTTTATATAAAAATCCCACGCCCAGAAGAATAACGATAATAATTGCTCCAGATATCCAAATTTTATTCACTTTAACATCTATCGTGTTGCTTAATGGTTTCATGTCTTCCATATTTAAATCTAAACTTTAAAAATAACTTCTTTTATTATATCACAATCCGGTTCGACTTCGCTCAGCAGTAATAAAAAATCGCCTTAGGCAATAAGACGATTTTCGCTGAGCGGGTTAGTGAATGATGTTAGAACTAATTTTATGGCTAATAAGCTATTTCCCGCTATTCCTATCCTTTAAGTTTTTTCTGTTCGGTTCTTTGTAAATGTTTAATTTCCTTTTTTACTTCTTTTATATGTTTTTCTGTAGGAAGTTGTTCTGGAAGCGCTCCTCCAATATCTTTAATTGTCTGCCTCACTTTGCCGCCCACCATAAAATGAGTATGCGAAGCATCACGATCTCCTTTAATTTTATCGTTTTTTAACTTCTCATCGGTCTGGGTAATACGAAAAAGATTGGCGGCTAATTCTGTAGAGCCGGCCATATCCAATAATTCGCCCCGCTTTATACCTTTCTCTTTTTCTACTTCAGAAAGAGGTTTACCGTATAAACCCTGATATCCAGCATCATTAAAAAGACCAAACTTACTTACACCAGCATCTTTGGCGGTTTTAAAAAGCTTCTTGTTGTGGTCAGATACTTCGTTACGAATAAAAAGACGCTTGGTCGTATCTGGTAATTGTTCAAATATTTCTCGTTTTCTTGTCTGAAGTGCAAAATAGGTTTGAGCTGTTGCGATCTGAGGCTTACTCGAATCTCCGTTTTGAGCTATTAAATAGCAGGCATAGCGATCTAATTTATAATCTCTTACCTCACGTACCGTATTTGAACCAATTTCGACCATTTTGGTGGATTTAACGAAATGGTTATCCACAGCCTGGCCACTTTCCATACAAGCCCTGGCCGCCTTACCAACCACCTCTTCAAAATTTCTCCACTCTGTATAGCCCAATAATGGCATAAGTTCTCTAGCGGTCCAGTATTCAATACCGCTTTCATCAATTTTTTTGATACTTTCAAAATCTTTATGTGGTCCAATTGGAGTCAAATCACTAATCATAAATTAAGCTTAGAAATTACTCTAATAAACTTATCCTTTTCTTCTCACTTTTGCAAGTAAATAAAAACAGCCAACAACTTGGCTATTTTAGTGTATGTCCTTACTTTCTTTTTATGATAAGCAGTCCGGCAACAAATAACGCTAATCCAAAAGCAGCCAAAAGACGAACCTCATCGCTATAGAAATACACTACTGGATTCATACATTCTCCGGGAAGTAAGCAGCCCCTATTATAACTAAAACTAAGTAAGGCGTAGGTTGCTATAAAAATCCCGGCCAATAATAGTATTGATCCAAAGTACTTTTTGATAACCTCTTTCATGGCCTTATATTCTCCTAAATCTAATAAATGGTTCTCCTAACACAACATAGAAAAAAGTTCTCTTTGTAAGCCACAACACAAAAGTCCACACTAATAGGCTTATGCCCAAACCACCCAACCAATGAACATAATCTTGTTGCTTGGCTAATTTATATTCATAAGAATATGTATACGCTAGATCGGGCAAACCCTTAAAGTTCCCGCTGGCATCATAGATTCTGCCCCCTCCACCAGCTGGAACCAATCTTTGCTCTTGCGTAAGTTCTTCATGGGAACACCTAATGTTCCCATGATCAACTCTTTCGTTTGGCAACCCAAATGTTGGCTCTATGTCCGTTGCCACACGAGTGCCGTTTGAACAGTGTACGTCATAATACAAATCACCATGCGGAATGAGCGCATAACCAAAAAGGGAAATGGTTAAAAATCCGCTAGCGGCAATAAAAACAAATAAGACTTTCAGGGCCCGATACCAAATTTTTGAATTTAGATTTTCTTTCATAATTTAAAGTATCAATTTTATTCCATGTAACCCTTAACAAAGTTGTCAAATTCGTCTTCAGACTTACAAACCTGAAGATTTGTTTGGTTTCCGTTCAGATACATCATACATTCGAAAGGCGGAGCTTCCCAGTATTTTTAACTTCTTTCTGTCTTCCTGTCATTTCTCATAGATAATCTCAGCGAGATCGCGTAAACCATCTCGGATTTCTTCTGCCTCTTTGTCCGAAAGAGTGGGGTCGTTGAGAAGTTCTTTTGTCCTTTCGATACTAAGCATGTTTATTTTTATAATCTATTTTCGCTAATAAAGCAAAATAGCCAACGAGATATTGGCTATTTTCGGATGCGGCCCACCCCGCTACTCACTATATCTCGCTGGATGGGGGGAGGGGGTGGAAGGTTTAGCGTGTTTTTAATAGCCAGATAGTGGTCATACACAAAATTTTGGATTTTGACTTACCCCATGCTGCTATTCACTATTTCTATGCAACCTCAAACCCTGACTTATCCAAAAGGTCTTTGACCGTAACGGGGATTATCTCTATTTCACCTTCCTTTGTTATTCGCCGGATTTCTTTCATCGCGTCTTCGCTGAAATCAAAAGAGATGAAATATCCCTTGCGTCGCTTATCTCTGCGAATGGCGGTTTGGAACGCATCAATGTCAGGGCGACCAGCTTTATCTTTTTGTTTTACCTGTATTGGGTAATCAGTATCTGTTTCGCCGAACAAACCCCTCTCGTCGCTTTTCACCTTCCCGCGATCAATAGGATAGAGTCTGCCGTCAATGCCGTAGTCGCCGACCTTAATGCGGTTAGGTATACCGCCAAATGCATTGACGGCCCAATTCTGGAACTCGAATGGTGGTATCTCTCGCAGTTGCTTCTCATCGCGTAATTTGTTGATTAGCTGAAAGTCCTTACCTTCATCAAGACGGAAGTCATCCCATAGACGCTGTGCCATCTCCCGACAAGCGGTAGGCGATATATCAATACCAACCCATTTTCTCCCAAGTTTTTGTGCGGCAACCAATGTCGTACCGCACCCACAAAAAGCATCTAGAACAACATCACCCTTATTACTTCCAACTTTTACAATACGTTCGAGCAAACGCACGGGTTTCTGTGTAGGGTATCCTCTACGCTCCTTTTCCGAAGGCATAAGCGGTTGAATATCCCAAACATCGTCAGGATGTTTGCCCAAGGGATTTGCTTGGTAATTATCATAAACCTTATCGCCCCGAAATGCCCTTGCTTTATATTTTAGACGTGCCAAGGATTCCTCTGAATATGGCGTTCTAACCTCATCAACATTGAATGTCCACTCCTTTCCTTTTGTGTAAAAGAAGATTGAATCGTGTCGCCTCCCAAATCGTTTCTTTGAGATACCCCCGCCTCTATACCACCAAATAATCTCGTTCTGGAAGTTGTTGAAGTTAAAAATCTCATCCAACATTTGTTTCACATAGTGACTCGCGTGCCAGTCGCAATGATAATAAAAACTCCCCGTTTTTTTGAGTACGCGATATAGCTCAACAGCACGCGGGCGCATATAAGTTATGTATGCCTGAACATCGCCATGTCTGTCTTCAAACGCTCGCTTCTCCTGCGTGTCTTCCCAAAAGACTTCGTAGTTGCGGTTGCTGTTGAACGGCGGATCAATGTAAATTAGGTCTACCGACTCGTCTGGAACCTCCTTGAGCATCTCCAAATTGTCGCCACAGTAAATGGTGCTGGTTTTGAGTTGGTGCTTGGTCATACTAGGGATAGCTTTTATGCCTGCTGGTGGAAACACAAAGCTCCCCGCCAGCGATGACCTTGCGGTCACCCACAACTCTTTCGAGCTATGACTATCCCTAGTGCTCTGGACGAGGAGCTCTCTACTAGGGATAGTTTTTATGCCATACCTCGCAGTAGAACTACGGGGGTTAGGCAATATTTAATTGTCGTCTCGATTTTAGCATATTTTGTAACACCGTTATAATGTCTCTCAAAAATGCGTGCTAAAGATACTAAAAATGATACCTTTTAGGTAGATTACAATTACACTAAATTACTATGACCCCAGAAGAGACATTTAACCAAGAAGTTAATCTTGTGCCTCCTGAAATAAAATTAAATGAACTTGAAACCGAGGGTATTAACATAACAAGATTGGCCCAAGAGGAAGATGCTGAATACTGGCAGGACGATAACCATTTGGAAATGGTTTTTCGGGAATACAATCTTTGGCGGCAAATTCTTATTTCGGAACAAAAGATTCACCTGAAAAAATGTACTCCTTATAGCAAGCTGCTGCGACGAAATCCATTTGTTCCTGGAGAGCGGCTTTGTTGGCTCGCAGTTCCGGATCGAGCAAAACTGGCAAAGCGGTTATTTCTGTGTGAATACAGGTCAACTTGCGATCCAATTTATTGATCTGCAACTGAAGCGCCGAGAAAAACCATACAGCTAGAACTATCAAAATATAGATGGGTGCTTTTTGCATATTTTTAGACCAGGATACGCATATCTAGCGTTTGTATCGTTCGATGCAACGGTCCCTCGAATAACCATGCTCTTTTTCTACTTTATCTGATTGTTCAGAGGGAAGGAGGCATAACCCGTCCTCTCCTAAAGTAAGACCGAGGATGCCACAATAATTTTTCCATGTTTCGCGAGCACTTTCATACACACGGTCTAGGCACCGTTCGATACGCCGATCCGCGAACTCCGGGGCGATAACAAGTGCATAAAAGACAGATAGGCCAGCAAGAAGAATGCCTAGATAGGCGAGTGTTTTGGTGTTGAGGAATTTCATAAAGTAAGTTATCTCATTGTTCGGTACTCTTCGTTTCTCTAAACGTCTGCCTTCGTTTGGCAAACGCTACGAGCCACGCCACAAAAAAAATGATAGTTGCGATACCAAGAAATGTACTAAGCCCCACAATAAAGGTAGCCGTTCCTGATGAGAGCGAATGAGGCGGGGTGTTATCCTGAAAAGTTCCCATGAGCCCACTAAGAAACGCGAATACTAAAAAGAGTTTTCCGTAAGGTTTTTTCATAAATATTATCGATGGAAAAACACAAAGCTGCCGGCCAGCCCGGAAGCTTGCGCTCCCCTATACCCTTTCGGATATAGACCAGTGAAGGAAAGCCGTACCGACAGCTCGGTACTCTCCACTGGTTTTGTGCCATGCCCAGCTAAGTGGCTGAGTTTAGGCAATTCAATTTTATATTGCCAAAATATCACGAATCACCTACTCTATCAACGACACTTCAAATAAAACTATTATCATGATCAAAGTAGTCTTAGATCAAAACATTTTTACGACAATCGTTGAAGATCAAGAGTTCTATCGATTTTATACTCAATCAAAGGATTATGGCCTCATAAAACCACTATTTACCCACGTGCACATTGATCAAACGAATGCCATCAAGGATGACGAAAAACGAGACATGATGCTATATATTATTAATTCTTCTACTACAACCGCCACATATGGAGTTGTAGATGGTATCTCTAGACTTGGTTGGTCGAGTACAGCTCCGGATGGAACTCTTGAGAACGTTTTAGGCAATCAAACACTTGGCGAAGGAAATATACATGATGCATTGCTCGCTTCAACGGCTTTTGAGCAAGCTGACTGTTTTATTACTGATGATAAACGCCTAAAAAACCGCTGCTTAAAATTAAACAAGCAAGTCATGACTGGTTTAGAATTTAGAACGTGCCTAAACAAACGCCTTACAGAATGGTTTAAGAACAAAAATCAACATATGGAAAATAATTCGGATCCCAAATAGTGCCTTTAAGGTGTATTAAAAATACACGAAATTGCAATGGCTTCCAACAACAAAAATATAGTAGACGCCGTAATAGACAAATTGAATGATTTAGAGTTTGAGGGCATAAACCTTACAAGACGAGCACATGAAGATAGTTACATCTATTGGGAAAACCCTAATCATTTAGAAGATGTGTTTAGGGACTATAACCTTTGGCGTCAAAAAATTAAAGATTTTATTTTAAACAATCAAATCAATTCGGATTTGACAGGCTTCTTTCTTGAGGGAGACAGCGTGTCACCGGATATAGGATTATATGAGTATAGAATAGACAAAGGCAAAACACGAAAACTATTGAAAAACATCAGAAATGAAACGAGCAAAAAATTAGGGTATCTAAGGAAATTGAAACGCCAAGAATCAGATAAGATCTCAATAAACAAACTAAAAGAAAACCCAAAAAGGATATATTTCGATGAAACGAATCGACAATTGAAGTATCGGGGCGTTGCTATACCGCTACTAAGAGGAAGGAGAACCGAGACAGATAACCTTTTTCTTACTTGCAGAGCAATGTGCAAACGAAAACCGCATGTAGAAGTTAGTTGGGACGAGATAGCACAAGAAGAAAAGATCCATGACGATGCGGGCGATTTCTCAGAAAAAGCGAAAGGAGCCGTCAGAAATGCTGTTATGAATTTAAATAGAAAGTCGAAGGAAACATTTGGATTGCCTCTGTTCAGGTGGCACAGAGGCATGATAACCAGACTCTATTAATTCAACACCAACTGGTTAGTAACCGGTACGTACCACTCGCCATAGTAAAATGCGTTCATAAATTGAGCGTATTTTATTTTGGCTAATTTGTGCGCATCAGCCCATCAAGAACTGGAGCGGTGCCGACAAAGCGCACAAAGCCGCTCTAGTCCTTGATGGGTTTTTATATATTAAGTCTCGAGCGTATGAAAAATAGATCAGCGTCGGAACAAACCAATGAGTTCAAAAAGCAGTATTTTGCGGAGTTTGGTGAAGAGATTTCGGACGAGAAAGCTATGGCTTTGGGCACCAAACTTCTCACGCTCTTTCAGCATATCTATCGCCCAGTGAAAAAGGATTGGCTGGCGGTGGTTTCTGATGACCAAAACTCTAACAAAATCTAACATTAAAATATGTTTGAACAAACATCAACTAATGAAAAATTATACGCAGTATGGAAGGTTGACCGCAAAACAGATGAGGCATATCTCACCATTGATTCTAGAAATTATCCACTAACGCTCAAATTGGAAACGTTTGCGATTACATCGTCGGGTGATCAAAACATTGAGCTGATACGGAATGGGGTTAAAGAACTGTTATCCCAGTTAAATATCTGCTGCCGTTGCTGCGATACGGAAAAGATTATAGATGATGTTGTAAGTTTCTTAACCAATAAAAATACGGACGATTCCATCTTAAAACAGTGGTTTTCGTGTACGTATCAAGCTATTTACGAATAAACATTACAAAAATAAGTATGAACATCAATGAACTTAGGGATAAAATCGAAAAGCAAGAAGTTATTTCTGTTAATGAATTGGAATCTTTGATACGGGATTGGTTTCTAGTTGCAGATGAAGGAATTATTAGATTAATCTGCGCAACGGTGATAGCCCATCGCTTAAGAGGAGATCCGGTATGGCTATTCATTATTTCTCCACCAAGTGGCCTCAAGAGTGAATTGCTTATGTCATTAAGCGATATAACAGGCATTCACCCCTTATCATCTCTTACGGCACATACGCTTGTATCCGGTTTAAGAAGCAAGGGCGGAGAACAAAATTCGCTTTTGGATAAGCTAAAAAACGGGATATTAACCGTTAAAGACTTTACGAGCATATTAGAAATCAATGAAGCCGAGCGAAGTGAAATCTTGTCTCAGCTAAGAGAAATATACGATGGGCAATATACAAAAGCTTTCGGGAATGGCGTTGATTTTAAATGGAGTGGCAAAATAGGATTTATCGCAGGCGTGACTGAGGCGATTGATATGTACCAAAGTATGTATAGCATTATGGGCGAACGCTTTATGCAGTACCGAATGGATCAACCTGACAGAAAGGAAGCGACTCGAAAAAGCATGGAGAATAGCTCAAATATGCCGGATATCCGAAAATCCATGCGATCCGCGTTTCAATCTGCAATCGACAGTTTAGAGATTCCCAGCGAACAACCAGAAATAGGATCGGAATGGGAAAATGAAATTATACAATTAAGTGATTTTGCCACCTTGGCCAGAAGCGGCGTGAGGAGAAATGTTCGGACTCGTGAAATAGAATATGTATCTGCTCCGGAAATGCCTATGCGTTTCGCAAAACAGCTTGTTGAACTAGCGCGAGCATTTATTATTATGGGTAAACATGATGATGATCGCCAAATTTTGAGAAAAATCTCGCTGAGTTCTCTCCCGAAAAATAGAAGAAATGTATTGTTATGGTTGGCAAATAACAGAAAAGGGATTGTTCTTCAAGAACAACTGGTCAATGAAGAAAAAGTTGATGAATATGGCTATATAAATCCTAAATCGGAGCCTAATCAAGAAGAAGATTGGACATCCAGAAGCATCGCCCTTACTATGGGCCTACCGACAACCACTGCGAGAAGATTATTAGAAGATATTAATGCCTTAGGATTAGCGGATCGAGGGAAAAACGGCAAAAGCGATACATGGATCTTAAAACCAGAATATCAAGCATTGATGCTTGAGTATTTCAAAGAAAACGTCGATTCTATTGCAACATCTTTCCCGAAAATCTAGGGGTGTATATATCTATTAAACGAACTTTCCCGTAAATATACCCCCACAAAGGAGAAAAGATAATAGGACACCTATAGGTTTTCGGGAAAGATGCGGTCGGCAAAGAGGATCGATTAAAAATAATCAAAATTATGAACGAAGTATCACAAAAGCAAATTGAGGCAAATCGCCAAAACGCAAAGCTCGGTGGCGTAAAGACCGATGAAGGCCAGGTATTCATGAATTTGGTGCCAGACCGCCCTCTAGACATGCTAATATTTGTTAAGTTTTTATGAGGAGATTATAAATAATTATGTATGAAAGACGAATTAACACCCAAACAAAAGAAATTTGCTGATTTAATAATCGAAGGGAGAAACGGCACTGATGCGGCTGTTGAGGCATATGGCTTAACAAATCGTAATTCAGCAGCTGTTACGGCAAGTCGTAATATGAGATTAGGTAAGGTTAGAGAATATTTTACGGACCAGGGTTATGGTGCCGCGACAAGAATAGTTAAATTAAGCAAAGAAGCAAAAAGTGAAGCGGTGCGCTTGAGGGCCAATATAGACATCCTTGATCGAATCGGAATCGGCGTTAAAAAACCAGAAGTCGCACTGGGAGTGCAAATCAACTTTGGAGAAGACAGAGACGAGTATGCATGAACTTAATTTTCTGCATGTAAAAGTGATATAATACAGATGTTGACCCGTTGCCCAATATCCGTGAGTTTTTTAATAGCTTCCGTCCTGAAAGGGGCGGTCTGCCAGAAGCTATCCTCACGGAGACGCAACTGGGTCAACCAGACCGTCCCTTTTAGTTTATGAAACAAGATATAGTAAAAATTAAATATTTCCTTTATTGTCGGAAATCTACTGATGAAAAGGATAGACAGGTTTTAAGTTTAGAATCACAAGAAGAGGAAGCATTAAAACGCTTCAAGGACTTAAAAATTACGAAGCTGTCGCCTGAATCAGTAAGCGCTTTTAAGCCATATAAACGGCCCATCTTTAATGAGATGATTGAACGGATTAAGAAAGGCGAAGCGCAAGGCATTGTTGCCTGGCACCCAGATAGGCTATGTCGCAATGCTATTGATGCTGCCCAAATTGTCTATCTTTTGGATACTGGGCATATCAAAGATCTAAAATTTGTTTCGTATACTTTTGATAACTCCCCCGAAGGCAAGATGATGCTGCAAATAGTGATGTCTCAATCCAAATATTCTTCAGACAAATTAAGCACTGATGTTAAGCGGGGCATGGATAAAAAAGCTGCTACCGGCTGGCGACCTGGTCTAGCAGCGCTTGGATATCTCAATAGTAAAACCAAACTGAAAGGAGAGCAGGATTTATCAAGCGATCCTGAGCGTTTTCATTTGGTTAAACAACTATTTCAGCTAATGTTAACTGGCAATTATACAGTGCCTAAATTAGTAGAAATAGCCAACAATAAGCTTAGCTTGACTATGCCGGCAACTCGACAAAGACCACAACGGAAAATAACAATGACTAAACTTTATACAATGTTTACCGGAACTTTCTATTACGGATGGTATGAATGGCCAAAGAAAAGTGGCAATTGGCAAAAAGGAAAACATGAAGCAATGATAACCGAAGAAGAATATGACCGAATACAATTCTTGTTAGGAAGAAAAGGTAAACCTCGACCCAAAACCCATAAATTTGCTTTTACTGGTTTAATGAAATGTGGATCATGCGGAGCGATGATTACCGCAGAAGAAAAATATAAGAAGCTCGCAACGGGCAATGTACAACAATATATTTATTATCACTGCACCAAAAGGAAAAATCCTGATTGTCCTGAACGATCAGTGGAGTTAAATAATTTAAGTGAACAAATTGATAATATCTTGGCAAAGCTAACTATTTCAGATCGCTTCCAAAAATGGGCGATAGAATATTTACATGAGATTAGAAAAGAGGAAGCGGAAACGCAAGAGGTAAGTTTAACAGCTAAACAAAATAGTCTCATAAAAATAACTAAAGATTTAGATAATCTTGTACTTAAATTTACATCCTCCGAAAATGCCGAGGGACAATTTATTACAGATCTAGAATATCAAACATTAAAAAGTCGATTACTAAAGGAAAAATCCCTACTTGAAGAAGAACTCCACGCTCAAGGAAAAGCTATTAACGAATGGGTAGAGTTAAGCGAAAAAACCTTCAATTTTGCCCGCTACGCGCGTGTTTGGTTCGCAAATGGAGATTTAGATACTAAACGAGCTATATTTGCCTGCTTGGGTTCGAACCTTATGCTCAAAGACCAAAAAGTGTTGATGGAATTACAAAAACCACTTAAGTTTATTTTTGATGGGCGAGATTTAGTTGAGCAGGAATTGGAAGGGTTCGAACCATCTAAATTTGTTGATACAAAAAGAAAAACAGCGAACTTTGTCGCTGAATTTCCGCTCTTGAGCGGGTGAGCAGAATCGAACTGCCATCTCGTCCTTGGCAAGGACGTGTAATAGCCACTATACCACACCCGCAATTATGAATATTAGCTTATAATATTCGCGTGTTTTTTCAACTTAACTGTTTTTATAGAATATTTCTAGTTTTTCACTTTGCGCTTTACGCTTTTGTGTGGGCGAGGAGGGAGTCGAACCCTCATCCCTTGCGAGACACGATTTTAAGTCGTGCGCGTATACCATTCCGCCACTCGCCCAACAAATAATTCAAAAATTAAAATTTTGGTTATTCGCCAAAAACGAATTTCATTAATTTTTACTTTTTCGCTTTTAGTTTTGAACTTAATTTTTGAGGCGCGGATGGGATTTGCACCCATGCATAACGGTTTTGCAGACCGTCGCGTTACTACTTCGCCACCGCGCCACTGTTTGCCAGCGGGACAGATCGCCTTATGTATATTTTTATGCCTTATTTTTCAAATCGTAAAGACTGCGTTCTATTTTATCTGCTTCTCTAACACTTTCGTCAAGCACAAAACGTATTCTGGGCACAGGCCGCATTTCCATTCTTTTGTTGAATATCTGTTGAATAAAATATATCTGTTTTTGCAGAATATCCAAAATTCCCTCCGTTTCTTTTTCGGGATAAACACTTAAATAAATCCTGACTGCCGTGAGGTCATCCGAAACCTCACTGCGCGTGACTGTGACCAGAACTCCAGGATTAAAATCAAATTCTTTCGTGATAATTTGCGCTAGCTCCTCTTTTATTCTTATTTGCAATCTTTCTATTCTTTTGGTTGCGGCCATATTTGGCTAAATTAAAGAAGCGGCCGGCTGTTCCTCTCCTCCACAAAAATTTTCAGCACATCGCCGGGCAAAATATTAATACCTTTTAATTCTACCAACAATCCGCATTGCTTGCCTTGCGGAACTTCATCAACAGCAACTTTATTCATCTGAACGCTGGTTATTTTACCCTGGCCCATGTGATGGCCGCCTCGTTCTAAATCGGTCATAGTGTTGCCTTTTATTGGGCCCTTAAGCACTTCCCCGCCCACAATTTGCTTAGAGCCCTCTTGTTTGAACGTAGCCAGAATTTTAACGACTCCCAGATCCGTCCTTATTATTTCCGGCGGCACGGCCGCTTCCATTTCCACACGGATACCGTCTACAAGTTCGTATATTATATCCGAAGCAACTATCCTAACCCCCAGCCTTTCGGCCATTTGAACAACTAACGGCGGCACCTTAACCCTGAAAGCTATAATACTTGCCTTTGAAGCCGCGGCTATTTTTAGATCATTTTCACCCAGGTTGCCTGTTTCGGCGCTGATAATATCCAATCCGACTATTTGAGAGGAAATTTTACTTAAGGTTTCGGTTATGGCTTCAAGCGACCCGACAACATCCGCCCGGATGATAATTTTTTTTATGACTTCAGGATTTTCTCCGCCTATACGCATTATAAACTTACGGCGCTGTTTCTCCTTATTCATAAATTCTTGCGCTTCTTTTTCTGACGCAACTTCACTAAAAGTTTCGCCTACATCCGGAACCTCAGACAAGCCAGAAATCAATACCGGGGTTGAGGGACCGGCTTGGTCTATGGCTTGACCCAAAAAATTCTCTAGACTTCTTATGCGGCCGTATTGTGATCCAACCGCTACAAAAGAAGAAACCTTAAGCGTTCCTTGCCTTACTAAAAACGTTACCACGGTGCCTCGTTGGGAATCCTTATGCGCTTCAATAACAACACCCGAAGCCAAGACATTCGGTTCGGCTTTTAATTCATGTATATCGGCCAAAAGCAAAATTAAATCCAACAATTCCGGAATACCCTGCCCGCTTTTTGCCGAAATGGGCACGTTTGATACATCTCCTCCCCACCCTTCAAGCAACACACCACTATCGGCCAGTTCGCGTTTAACCTTATCCACCTGGGCATTGGGTTTATCAATCTTATTCAAAGCTACGATATAGGGAATGTCGGTTTGTTTCACGATGTCCAAAGCTTCTTTGGTCTGCGGTTTTACTCCTTCGTCTGCAGCAACAACGATAATGGCTATATCGGCAACATTGGCGCCGCGAGAGCGCATTTGTCCGAAGGCCTCGTGGCCTGGAGTATCGATAAAGGTGATCGTGCGCAAAGCTTGCGCACGATCATCCTTCAAATTCTCTCGGGATGACGATTCGCCCCTGGGGCTAATCGTCACTTGATAAGCGCCGATATGCTGGGTTATTCCCCCAGATTCTTTTGCGGCGACATTGGTTTTACGTATCGTATCCAAAAGAGTCGTTTTCCCATGATCAACGTGCCCCAAAACGACCACTATGGGTGGTCGGGTGTTTAAATTTTCTTTTTTAATCTGCTTTTTAGCCATTAATTATTAGAAATTAGATATTAGTGTAATTAGATATTTATCATTCATGGGCTATGGCCCTTCTTATGGCTTCTCTTTCTTCTTCGGTTAAATGATGTCGAGACTCGCCTTTAATTACCGACTTGGCATATACGCGTGTGCCTTCACGCGAATGCAGGCTTGAAATTACAATACCGTTATCTGCCGAATCAAGAAGGGCCGCGGCAAAAGACTGATCGCCGCCCGTATCGTCAAATGGATTGAATCTAACCGCGCCCACCTTCTGAATACTTGCCTCGGCCATAACATCAATCCTGGCCACATCATTGCGTATCCTTTTCAATTCATCTCCCATGTCGCGCACTTTTTTGCCCTGCTCGGCGAGCACGCCTTCGAGTCCCTCACCTTTACCTTTATGGAAAAAGGCGTCAAAGCGCTGTTTTAAAACAAATACGAATGCTATGGCTGCGCAAGAAGCTATAAAAGATATTACGGCTATTAAAATTAAGGCTGTCGAAGTGTTGGTTTCCATACATCAATAAGCATACCCCCTTAGCTGATTGTGGTCAAAAATTTCATTAAAACCGTTATAAATATAAAAATAAAAAATAAAAGTCCCTATATGGCCGATGGCCAGACAGAGACAGATTTGATTTAGACGATTTTAGGATAAATATGGCGAGAGGGTGTCATAAACGCGCAAATACATGGCTGCGCTCCAAAGTTGTTCTTTATCGCCTAAGCCCTTGCCGCTTTCAGGATCATACCATTCGTGGAAACCGGGCCATTTCATAAATTGCTTTTTGGCTTCTTCAATTTGTCCCATTTTGATCAGGGCAAGAATGCCGAAGCCGGCAATAAAAGGCCATACTGTACCAAACTGGTCACATAGTTTCTGAATGCGCGGAGTAATAAGAGAACGATCTGGAACATTATTATTGGTCCTGTAGCCATATTGGCTGTTAATCTCTTTGTATTTCTCAAGAATGGCGGCGAAACGTTGTTCTGGCACAATATCATAAATAATCGCCAAAGACTGGCCCAACGTGTCAAAATCTTCGCTGCCTAGAGAATCGCGATAATAAGAACCTGTCCAGAAAAGATCGTTAATAAGTTTCTTAACCGTTTCAGCTTTTTCGGCCTCTTCAAGAAGAACATAGGCGCGATAAAGCAAAGCATTATTTGATAGTAGGATATTGTAATCAAGATTGGGCATGACATCACGCCAGTCTCCGCCAAAAACTAAACCGTGCTTTATGATATGTTTTTCGATGTATTGAATAGCCTTTTGAATATTCGGCCAAACTTTATCCAGAAATTCACGGTCGCCAGTGGCGTTTACATATTCTATGCAACCAATAATAAAAAGTGTTTCTCCGTCATTGGTCCAAGGAGTTATATCTGAAAAAGAGAAACCGCCACCCATCAAATGGCCCTTTTTGAAATAAATACGCAACTGATCGACAAAGGTAAGAGGGTGGCCTATCCAATCTTTAAAATGTATACTCGCAAACCCTAATTTAGTTTGCAGGAACATTATAGGAATTTTACCGGACTTTTTTTGCCTGCGGGCAGTATTCAGCAAATGACGCTTGATGACATCTATCTGACCCAGAGATAAAAGCGCGTAGAGACCGGCCAAAGTAAAATCCCTTGTCCAGTACTGATACTTATATCTGTAAGTGCCGGCATAGAGGCCGCGTGGGCCTATACAGCGCAAAACTATGTCTTTTGCGTATTTAAGCCGCTTTTCTGTTTGTTCGGACATATTAACTCCCTCATTGATTTTGAAGGATCTTCAATTGGTTATTCAAAGCGTATCAGAATTAAGCCCGTTAGTCCAGAAAATCTAATCGAAAATGGGTAGATTTTTTATTTCGGAATGATTGCGTATCAAAAAACTTGGTTTGGCTGCCGACAAACGCTTAAAATTATGCAGTCCGCCGCAGAAACCAACACTAATACAGCCGGCATTCTTTGCGTGCATAATATCCCTCTCTTGATCGCCAACATAAGCAGTTTCTTTGGCTCTAAAACCAAAATGGTTAAACGCCGATCCAAGCGCATGTGCTTTATCTGAAACTCCACCTTCAAAATGCGAGAAGAAATTATATAAGCCGTAATGTTTTAATAGCGGCAAAGTAATATTATTTTGTTGAGTGCTGACAATGGCAAGGATAACCGATTTATCCTTTAACCATTCCAACGTTGGTTTTAAATCATCAAATGGTTCGGGTTTGGGTTGTTGCGCGTATAATTCGTTATATAGCCCATAAAGTTGCTCCTCGCTGGCCATCTCCGGTGCAATACCCTCTTCACGATAAATTTTAGTCCAGGGCTGACCGAATCTTTCTTTCAAAATATTAAGCGGCAACAGGGGCTTATTAAATTTTCCAAAGACACCATTGATGGCATTCAAAAATAATGCCGTATCGTCCAATAACGTTCCGTTCACATCAAAACACAAAAGCTTAACTTTTGATTTTTCTTGCTCAAATTTTTCCATAGATAACTAGGGGCTTTTTATTTCGATAAAAATTCTTTGTGCGAAAGGGGTGGGATTCGAGCCCAAAAGATCTGATTTTATACGCAGAGCGGTGGGAGAAGGATTCGAACCTTCGATACCCTTGCGGGTATACCGCATTTCGAGTGCGGCCCATTCGGCCACTCTGGCATCCCACCGCTCTGCAGATAAATTTTAAATAAAGCTCCTTCCTCCCGGGCATTTCTTAACGCTTCGCGAGGACGCTTCGCTAAAATGCCCGCTTGAGCCAAGCAGTTGGCTCAAGCCCACTCGGCCACCCTTCCGCTTACGCTATAAAATTTTGTAATAACCCGTTTAACGCTTCGAGTCTCGCTTTAAACCCACTATACGACCTCTCCAAACTAATTATATCATCTCTAATATTTTTATATTCTCAATACTTCAGCTACTCAAAGTCGTCGCAAGACTGCGAGTGTCATTAAAAGGCGAGGGCCCCGTTGCCGGAACGGCTTTAGGTATGGATGGATTCCTTGCAGACACGAGCGGCCTTACGCCGACTCAAACCGAGAATCTGAAAAAACAAACGTCGCCATCTTGCATTACATACTCCTTGCCTTCAACACGCCACAAGCCTTTTTGTTTTAATGCCGCCTCGCCGCCATATTCAATATAATCTTTCCAATTGCCAATTTCGGCTCTTATAAAACCGCGTTCAAAATCGGTGTGTATGACGCCCGCGGCTTGAGGCGCTTTAGTCCCCTGTCTTACAGTCCATGCTCGACTTTCTTTTGGTCCAGACGTGAAAAATGTTATCAAGCCAAGCAATTCATAACCCAAACGTATAAGTTTATCTAGTCCGCTCTCGGTAATGCCAAGTTCCCTCATATATTCTTTGGCTTCTTGTTCAGACAAATCGGTAAGCTCGGCTTCAATTTTGGCGTTTATAGCCAGTCCTTTAACTCCTTGCGGCAAATAAGGCGTTATGTCTGCATGGGTGTCATCAACATTAAAAACATACAGTACCGGCTTTATAGTCAATAAATTCAAATCGCCAAGCGAATCTTTTTCTTCTTGCGACAATCCCAGAGAACGGACGGGTTTCCCCTCGTCAAGAGCAACCTTAACTATATCAAGCAGAGATGTGTAAGATTTTGCGGCTGCGTCGGCGATTCCAGCCCTTACTTTTGGCAATGAGGCTTCAAGTCTTTTTTCAACCGTAGCTTTGTCGGCAAG
>Ga0155118_124_pt1 | contig 35681 bp, 34 predicted proteins | sample RifCSPhighO2_01_FD_106086 | JGI IMG/M metagenome (GOLD analysis project Ga0155118, IMG submission 106086) | Candidatus Terrybacteria bacterium RIFCSPHIGHO2_01_FULL_43_35 | reverse complement strand
TCGGTCTTCTGGTCGGTTTTATTGCGATATCCATTATTACGCCTATCTATGCAGTCACCCAACACCTCGGCCCACAATAATATTAGGTATTGGAATATTAAAACCGCTCAACATAATTTTCTAAGCCTAAAAAATGATGCAGGCTTCACGTTAATCGAGGTGGTCATTGTAATGACCATCATCGTTTTTTTGGGCACTTTTGGGGTCATCGTCGGTTTTGATACATATAGACGATCTAATTTTCACAGTGAAGAAGATACGGCGGTGAGCCTGCTTGAGAAAGCGCGGAGTGGAGCGATTAATAATATAGGGGAGTCATGGTACGGAGTTAAGTTTGATGATGCCTCTAATTTAATTTTATTCCGCGGCCAGGGCACACCTAAGGATTATGTTCATCGTAATTCTGCCTACGACCTCAAAATCCAGAAATCCGGCGTACTTGTTTATACCGGAGCCACCGAAATGGTTTTTAATCAGCTTTCCGGAGATAGTTCCGGTGGAATCGTAACGATTAATAGTTCTAATATAACTATAAACAATGAAGGCGGAATTGATTGGTAAATTTAATATGGTAGGACTTACACGTTTGCCATTTTTCTCGCTCATTCTCGCCACGCCAGCGCGTGGCTCCGAGGTTGCGGCCATTTTGCTCCGCGTAAAACGCGGAGACCACGCCAAAATGACCGCAAAATCCGCTCAAAAAAGGCAAACCCGTAAGTCCAATAAGGGCTCGGTATTAGTAGAGGTTTTAATTGCCCTCGCGATTTTGTCTTTGGGAATTTCCGCGGTATTGCTTTTGTCTTCAGCAAACCAGGATTTAAAAGTTGATAGCCAAACCAACAATGAGGCTCTCGCCAAAGCGCAAGAGCAATTGGAGAATATGCGTGCTCTTTCCAGGCAGGATATAAATTTAGTCCAAAATTGCGATGACAGTTCGGCGACAAAGTGCAGCGGCGCGCTTGACCCTTTTTACAATCGTAAAGTGATTGTTACCGACATAGATTCATTTAGTAAGCAAGTTACAAGCCAAGTTACTTATTCGATAGGCTCTTTGCGTCCTCAAAAAGTGGAATTAAGTACTGTCGTAGCCGATTGGATCTCGGTCTTAGGCGGAGATACTTGTACTCAAACCTTGAGCGGTGATTGGGCAAACCCGCAGTTACTGGGTACGGTTGATGTTGGTGGGGATAATGGAGGTACGGACGTAGACGTACTTAGTAAAAAGGCTTATGTGACAACCAATCCAAGCGGAAACAACAAACCTAATTTTTATGTCGTTGATGTAGCCAATCCCAATATTGATCTGCCAATTTTGGGTAGCATAGATACTAACCCAAGCACTGAAGCGGGGCTTGCGACAGTTCATGCCGCGGGTAAATATGCCTACGTTGCAAATATGAGTACGGTCAGTCAATTGCAAATAATAGATATCTCTGTACCAACCTCTCCAACAGTTGTTCCATCCGCAAGTCTTAAGGTTACTGCAGTCGGAGATGCGGCGGTGGGCAACAGTATTTTTTATACCAATAAAAGAGTTTATTTGGGCTTAATCAAATCTTCCGGGCCAGAATTCTATGTTATAGATGTTTCTGATCCCTTAAATCCATTGGCGAAAGCCTCGTTTGAAATTAATTCCAGAGTTAACGCCATAACAGTTAAAAATAATATTGCTTATTTAGCGGTTCCGGATGACGATTCAACCTCTACAATATCCGAACAATTAAAGATTTTGGATGTCAGCCAAGCCGATGCCGGTGTTATTACCCAGCTAAATACATTTTCTCCAAATCCCGCGACTATGTCTGGCGAAGGATTGTACATATCTAAAGACGGTAAGACTTTGTATTTAGGACAAGGAGGTGCTAATTCTAGCAATCCAGTATTTTTTTCCTTGGACGTAACTAACCCTAATAGTATTAGCCCAATAAATTCAAAGTATATTGGCACTAAAGTAGATGGGAAGATTGGTATTACGGTAAACGCGATTGCGGTTAGGAGCAACTTAGCGTTTTTGTGGACGAGCGACACTAATTTGGGTTTCCAGATCTGGGACTTAAATAATTTGGGCAGTCCTACGCCTTACGCCGCACTAAATACGCAACAAACGCCCACCGGTGGACTGGATTGCGATGGTAATCTTGTGTATACGGCCCAAAGAAGCAATAAGGCCCTGCAAATTATTGGACCCGGTCTTATCAATGCCACAATTACGCTTGCCGTTCATAATGCGGCTCACGATCCCATAACCGCGGCCAATATCGGAGATACGGTCCACGCCAGCGTCATGGTTGCTGGTACGGAAGGGACTCCAGCCGGAAAAGTTGATATTACTTTTTATACTAGTAGCGATAACTGCACTTCCGGCGGAATTTCTGACTCTTCCAACCCATTTGCACTAGACAATACTGGCGTAGTTGATCCGTCTTCTAACCAAGGACCGCTCAACGCCGGGTCGTATTCTTTCCAAGCCCATTACGAAGGAGATAGCATCTATAATGTCGGCGACAGCGCGTGCAAGTCGCTCATCATGGCAAAAGCAACACCAACGGTAAGTACCACTATTTATGATAATGCCGACGGTCAAGCAGTAACTTCTGTCCCTTCCGGAACGGTGGTTTATGATCAAGCGACGTTAACTGGGAGCGTAGGAACGCCAACCGGTACGGTTAATTTCACGCTGTATAAAAATGATTCATGCAATCTTAGTCCAGGACAAGTTATAAAAACCGATTCTGGCGTAGATTTAATATCTGGGGCCGCTCAATCATCAACTTATAAAACAAAGAATGGCGACAAGCCGAGTATTTCATATCAAGCTCACTATAACGGAGATTTTAATTATAATGCTGTGGATGGACCATGCGAATCTTTAATCGTGAACTGATGAATAAAGATTTTAAAAATACCGCCGGTTTTACCTTAATAGAAACCGTCATCTATATTGCGATCCTGGCGTTTTTAATGGGCGGGGGAATGACGGCGGGTTTTTATATTATTGATTCCGGACAAAAAAATAAAACCGATATTAATACTCAAGCCGAAGGATATTTTTTGTTAAGAAAAATTGAATGGGCCTTGACCGGCGCATCAAGCATATCTGTAACTCCCACCAGCCTTTCCGTAACAAAGGACACGATAACCGGCTTTCCGTCTTCCCAAAATCCATTGATTTTATCTTTGGACGGATCAAATTTACAGTTAACACGCGGCAACCCTATTTTGACAACAGCAAATCTTAACAGTTCCAACGTGGCCGTTGCCGGTGTGGGCGGAGTAGTTTTTATAGATATTCCATCATCCGGCGGCAAACCCGAAGGCGTTAAGATAAATTTCACTGTCATGAGCAAAGAGTCCGGTGTTAGCAAGCTGTTTACTGTTGCGAAATATTTAAGAAAATGACCCCGTTAGAGACGACCATGTATTATGCATATGTTTTACAAAGCAAAAAAGATGGCAAATGGTATACTGGCGCTACCAGTGATTTACGGAAGCGTTTGAGTGAACATAATGCAAACCTTGTCAGTTCCACCAAAGGACGAAGTCCCTTGGAAATCATCTATTTTGAAGCTTGTCTTAATGAACATGATGCATTTGTTAGAGAGAAATATTTAAAATCCGGTATGGGTAAGCGTTATCTAAAAAATCGCCTCAAACGCTTCCTGTCTCTAACGGGGCGGGTTCACTCCGTGAGAGGTAGGTTGCCATCGGCAACCGCAACCTCTAACGGAGGATTTGTGGCTTTAATGACCGTAATTGTGATTTCGGTAATTCTTCTCACAGTCGCTATTGGTTTGAATCAAGCAGGATTTTTAACTCGCTCCCAAATTCTTGACGCGGAATATAAAGAACGAAGTTCGGCGCTTGCCGAAGCTTGTGTGGATACTGCATTGTTGCGGTTTGCTGAAGATTCGGGATATACTGGGCCAGAAACGATAAATAATATAGGAAGCAATACTGGTACTTGTCAGATTCGGCCAGTAAAAAAAGATTTTCCTGTATCGGGTCAGACTACCATTGAGACACAAGCGTTTTATAATGAAGCCGTAACAGATCTCAGCATCGTAATTGATACCGTCAGCCTCACAATTCTTTCCTGGTTAGAAGTACCACAATTTTGACCAAAAACAATGGCCTTGACAAGGTATAGGTAAGTGTGCTATATTAATATAGTACTATTTAGGTACTATAATTTAGGTGTCGAAGAATATTCTTAATAAAAATAATAAAACATGAATACAATAACAACAAAATCAAAAAAATATCAGCAAGGTTTCACGTTAATTGAAATCCTTGTTGTCATAGGCATCATCGCGATCTTGGCTACGATCGTGCTGGTCGCGTTAAACCCCGCTAGACAGTTTGCGCAAGCGCGAGATTCCCAGCGTATATCAAATATAAATGCCATACTTAATGCGATTGGACAAAGAATCGCCGATAATAAAGGCATCTTTGAAACCGGTTGCGCCGCAGGTGCTATCCCCACCACAGATACGGATATGAAAAGTGCTGCTGGCGGATACGATATCGCGCCGTGTCTTGTCCCTACGTATTTGCCCGCTATGCTTTTTGATCAGAAAGGAAGCAGCTGCACCGGCTCCTACACAAGCACTGCAGCTTACGATACCTGCTATAATGTCGTACGCGATGCGACCAGCGGTCGAATAACCGTAAAAGCGCCAGGGGCAGAAATTACCACGCCACTCGAAGTCACACGATAAGCAAAATATAACAAAAAGCCCCGCGAGGGGCTTTTTTGTTTGTAGAAAAAAGAAGTGCTGGGGGTCCTAATCGCGCCCGCTATGCCCGCTTTTAAAAACCCTCGGTTTTTAATTTTTTCTCATTCGAGCCTGAGGCTCTCAGAGCCGAACGGCCTATACGGGAAAACTACGTTTTCCCGACCCCTTTTCTCGATTCCTCCCCCCATCACAAAATCTATTCTATTTTAAATATTGTCTGGTGCAGTATCGTAGACGACGTTAAAACTATTATTCAGAGGCAGAATGGACATATTTATGTGCCGGATTTAAATATATTGACTTAGAATACCTCAAATTAGTTAGAGAGAATCGTATATACCCTTCTTGTTCCTGGTTCGGGTGGAACATAGTATTCAAGTTCGGTGTCAGAAAGCCATTTTGCTCTAAATTGCCACGCTGGATCCTTTATTGTTGCCAACCGAATACTTTTCTGATTAAACAAATCATATATATAAAAGTGAATTTGCCGCCCTTCTTTTATCCATTTATCTTCAAGTTGTTTGTCAAGATCAGCATCTCCTGTCCACGGTGACCCATCATAGTAGGTTATATAACCCTTTTCCATATTTAAAATATCTCCACCCTTCGTTCCTATAGGAGCTCTAAAAATCTCTAATGTCCAATTTAACTTATTAATTCGGAAAATCGCCGATACATCGGCTCCAATCGAAAAATTTCCCCAGAAATATTTACCATCTCTAGCCCAATCATAAAAATCAAACTCGCCATCTATAAATGTAAATCTATTTTTTAATTCTGAAAAAGTCGCTGAATAAGCGTCGCTTTTGCTATCAAGATTTCTGAAAACGAGGGCATAACCAGCCTCTCCTCCAAAACCTTTCACAAGAACAACAAAAAGCTCTTCTGGATCTATACGAAAATCGTTTTGGAAAACCTTATTGTATACACCGTTAATACTGGTGCCTAATTCTGCTATAGATTCAACCGATCCATCAAAATAATAACGTGCTATTTCTGCCGAATAATTTGGTTGTGGACGTCTATTTTTATAATCGTAGCCAAATGAACGCGCTGCATATACCCCGCACTGATGGATCTCGATCGGATGATAATGGTTAGGACTAACTAACTCTATAATAAATGATGAAATTTCTTCGTGTGTATCTTTATCGCGAATAATAATTCTTGCCTGCGTTTCTTTGCCTTTTTCTTCAGGCAATTTTTCGTATTCCGCGATTTCATTTTCGTTCAAACACCGTGCCTGCCGATTAATTATAGGCGGTGTAACAACAATATCTTCTTTTGATTCACCGAAGTATAAAATTTAACCAATACCAGCAATTGCCACAAAAATAATAATCAGAATGGCAAATTTTTTCATGTTGTCGTTAATGAATTGCAAATAAGGCGAACACTAAAGGAAATTTGTATCTGAAAAGTTACCTTCCTTTATCTCTTTTAATCTATCAATATATTTCTGTGGAGCCTTAACCCTTAAGAAGGATGGAATATCGTCAACGTGGTGATATTCGGCAGGCTTAAAAGGTCCATCCAATTCAATTTTTTCCTCAGAAGAGGTTCGGAAAGAATAAGCGTCTATATTTAATGCAACCGTATCGTTGCTGTCATGTCGCATTACATATAACGTACTTTGGGCCCCGTAGACTTTGTCGATATGAAAAGCGGCCGCCAATGATCTTGGAGGAAGAGTTATAGCTTCTGCGGGAGAGCTATCTATAAAGACAATCTCTTCTCTTTCTGAGAGATATTCTTTCAATTCTTCTTGATTTAAGAACTTTCTTTGCATTGTTTTGGCAACCGAAGCGTCTCGGTCACTCGATAAAAATTGTAGACTGTGCTGGGGGTCGGAATCGAACCGACGACCCCCTCCTCTTCAGGGAGATGCTCTACCGACTGAGCTACCCCAGCATGAACGAATGAAAAGAGTGAATGCTGAGGGTAGCGGGCGTTTTCCCCGTGAAGGAAACCAGCGACCGCAGGGAGCGTCAGAAACCGTGGGTTTCTGAAGTCGGGGGTCGGGGGAAACGCAACTGAGATACCCCAGCATAGTTAATAAATTACCACTGTTTTTTAAAGTATTCAAGAAAAAAAGACCGGTGATTATGACCGGTCTATGAATCCCAGAGATCTGGGTCAACCTCTCCAGCAGATATAACTGGCGTGTCTAATGGTATCATGTCTGGATTGGGATTCTCATTCGCCGAAGAGTTCACGTATAGAGAGGCTAATCTTTTGCGATGCCACTCTATTCTTTGTTCCATATCTTCTACGAACAGCTGGGCAATCAGTTCGCGGTTATCTGTGAGAACCGCTTGCTGTATGCGCCGTGACCGTTCCTTGGTTAGTGGGGGTCCGGACAATCTCGCAACAAACGTGTTCAGAACTTCATTCTTTTCAATGCGACCGAAAGTAAAAGCGCCTTCGGCATCTACCAGTACAACTCGATCTCCTGCGGCTATACCGTCTTGGTCAATGCCCCAGCATCGGCCTTGTTCATCCAGACAATTGAAATCTGCAGCTACTTGTTTCATCGCTTCTCCTTCCTTGTTTTGTTTTTTGCCCAGCTCTACCCAGCTCAAATTAAGAATTGGGGCTGGGTTAGAGCAGGGTGGTACCGAGGGCGAGACTCGAACTCGCAAGCCTTTCGGCATCCGGGTTTAAGCCGGACGCGTATGCCATTCCGCCACCTCGGCACCGTGTGGTGTTATTCGTTTTTGGTGGGCAGGAAAGGAATCGAACCTTTTCAGCCGAAGCTACTGATTTACAGTCAGCTGAGCTCACCACCTGCTCAACCTACCCACTTTGCGGGTTGGTACGGGGAGAGGGACTCGAACCCCCAAAAAGTAGATCCTAAATCTACCGCGTTTGCCAGTTTCGCCATCCCCGCACAAGAGAGTTTGGTGCCGAAGAGGAGATTTGAACTCCTAACCTTTCGGAGAGGTGTTTGAGACCTCCGCGTATGCCAGTTCCGCCACTTCGGCACCGATATGTTTAAGGCCGCGATATTAAGGTGGCCTTGGATGAGTGCGTGGGGTTGGTAGGCCCTCTAGGACTCGAACCTAGGACGTGCAGTGTATAAGACTGTTGCTCTAACCAACTGAGCTAAGGGCCCACTGATGTGCCTAATTTTCCGCTGTTGGCGGCCAGCCGGCACCGGCTGGTGTATCTTTTGTAAAGGAGCATTTCGTCGTCCTTCTTCGCTTCGCTCATCAGGATCTTCAATTTCCGCAGTTTGGGGGTCGGAAGTTTTCTCTCGCAAGAGAAAACTGAAGACTCTGAAATTTGAGCGGAGCGAAAATTGAAGAGCTGCGGGGCTTGGATTCGAACCAAGATATTCAGCTCCAAAGGCTGCTGTCCTACCGTTAGACGATCCCGCAGCGATTGGCAGGCCGAGAGGGATTCGAACCCACGACCTACTACTGCATCTTGAAAGGTGGTGAGCCCGGAGAGACTCGAACTCTCAACCCTTGGCTTAAAAGGCCTCCGCTCTACCGTTGAGCTACGGGCCCACGCGATCAAGATGCTGTGTTTTGTTTTTTTGTCCAGCTCTACCCAGTTCAAATTAAGAATTGGGGCTGGGTTAGGGCTGGGTGGTAGCGCCGAAGAGATTCGAACTCTTGATCTCCTCCTTGAAAGGGAGGCATCCTGGGCCTCTAGACGACGGCGCCGCCGTAAGTCCATCGGACTTAAGCGATTTGCGGTGGGTGAAGGTAGTCCCGACGTTATGTCGGGACACTACATTTTGCAACCAATCGCTTAGCTCTTGGGCAAAATGTGTGGTGGACGATGTAGGACTCGAACCTACGGCCTTCTCGGTGTAAACGAGACGCTCTAACCAACTGAGCTAATCGTCCAAGAGGCCGTAGGTGAGACGTTCACCAATAAGCCTATTATATCACAAAAAAACACTTTGTCAACTTTTTCACCATGGATTCTAGCTTTAAGCGCAACATTCCGAGCGGTGCTGTCTCGCAAAGCCTCGCGGAAGCCGAGCGGGCATGGCGCCGCGCTTTAAGCTTCGCCAAGCGCAGCCGCATTCGTTTCGCGTCTGCAAGGAATCTTTCCATCAATAAAGCCGTTCCGGCTAATCTAGAACAAGCCTTAAGGCCGCTCACCGAATGCGGCCACACAGCGCGGCGAGCGAGGTTGAGCGAGAGTGCGAGCGCCTCGCTGGGGCGCGAGACACGCCTTTGCGAGACAGCACCAAAGGTAAAGCATTGCACTTCAGCAGTAAATTTTAGACTAGCTTTTTTAAGGTTGTACTCTAAAAACTATAACGGAATTCTGCCTACATGACAACAATTATTGCTCTTGTTTTTAGGACGCGATTTGGTAAACTTGTATAAACTCTTTTAATTCGAGGAGATGCATATGCCCGCAAAACTTGAAGTCATAACTGGCCCGATGTTTTCCGGCAAAAGCGCGGAACTTATTCGATTGTTGAACCGCGCCACTTATGCCAGAAAAAAGATTTTGGTAATCAAGCCGTCTATCGATCATCGAAGTGGAGAAAACCGCATCGCCGAACGAGCAATAAAAAATGGTAAATCCGCTGTTGTAGAAGATTTTCCTGCTTTCAGCATCGGCACCCTTGAAGAATTTTGGCACCTTGTCAATAAAAATGATTTCGACGTGCTGGCCATTGATGAAGCACAATTTTTCACCCAGCCATGGTTTGTATCGGTTGACTTTATAGCGGCCGTTCAGGAATTATTGGATAAGCATTCACAAGAAGATTTCCGCATAATTATCGCCGGCCTTGATATGACCGCGCAAATGGAACCTTTCGGACCTATGCCGCAGCTTCTGGCGATGGCGGATGAAGTAACAAAACTGACCGCGGTTTGTTTCAACTGCGGCGCTACAGCACGTTACACTCAAATACTTGGCGGCACTGGAGAGGAAATTCAAGTTGGCGATCTAGACCTCTATGAAGCGCGGTGTCGTAAATGTCACGTGAAAAATAAAACTTAACAATGGCTCAAAAAAGCCGTTTTATTTTTTAATTGTTGTGGCAGCAACTGTTGCAAGAATAGCTTTGAGGTTTTATACTTGGCAGTAGTTTTTTGAAAAAGGAGTCAAGATGGACGCAGCCAACCTGAAGGATCGCGCTAAACGCATACTTGAATATCTTGATCCAGAAGGCGTTAAAAGTAGAGCATTGCCAAGACCGGTTATCATTGAATTTACCGGCTCTCCTGATGCCGGTAAAACCACGATTATTGATGCGCTTGATCCATTTTTCCGCAGATTAGGTTTTCGTGTGATGCGTCCGCAGGAAGGCGCTGAAGTAATTCGTCATGTTCCGCGCAGTGACTATGAATATAATATACGCACGGGCGTATATCAGCTCGGCCTTGTCATAGATGGTTCTTATGACAGATTTACAGATCTTTTCATACTTGATCGAGGACTTTATGACCTTTCCTGCTGGATGGAGTATTGGGCCAGAAAAGGTCAGATTGATAGAGACAAAGCTAATTTTTACCGCAAATTTTTTGGTGATCCAAAATGGCTTTCCAAGATAGATATATGTTTCTTTGTGGTGTGTGAGCCAGAAGAGGCCATAAAACGCAATCAGCTCGCTATTCCTCTAGATGAATTTGGAGAAACCACCAATCCAGAATCGGTGAAAGCGCTGGTTGATATAACTCGTAAGACCTATGCGTACTGGCACGCGCGCGGCGCGCCCGTGGTTATGGTGGACACGACCAACGTGGCTCCCAAAGAAGTTGCTGCCGAAATAATCGATAAAACGCTTGAAATGCTTGAAATACGCTTCGATCTTAAATAAATTTAAACAGTTCTAATCAAGAGCTGTTTTATTTTGTCCGATTATAATGCTATTTTAAAGAGTATGGGAAAACCTTTAATTCTTGGTTTGGATCTTGACGGTACGCTTGCCGATCACACGCAATCTAAATTAGGTTTGGCTCGCGAACTGGGCTATGTGCTTGAACCGCACCAAACATCCCCAGAATTAATACAGGATATAATATCAGCCGAACATTACAAAGAATTCCAGCGCAGAGTTTATGGCGAATTTAGCCATTTGGCCGTAAAGCAAGACTCGCTTGAAGAAGGTTTAAATGCGCTTAAAAATCGCGGCTGGAATTTTATTTTAGTATCGCGCAGAGGATCCGATGCTCATCAAGCCGCGCGCCAATGGTTAAACGCGCACCTGCCGGGACTTATTCCGGAACACAAGATATTTTTTGTTGAAAACGACGAAGATAAAAGCGGTGTATGTCTAGCAGAAAATGTAGCGGCTTTTGTTGACGATAAACTTGAAGTGCTACAGTTTATGGATAAACAAATATTAAAAGTGCTTTTTGATCCTTTTGATAACTGGGCTAATTTGGACGAAAATGAGATTAAGCGCGCAAAATCATGGGATGAAATCCCAAACATTCTTGCCTACCTTGAGAATAAAAGCAGCCTCATTGGATGAGGCTGCTTTTTGTTTGGTTGGACACAAGTGGGCGGTATAGGACTCGAACCTATGACCTTTACAATGTCAATGTAACGCTCTAGCCAACTGAGCTAACCGCCCATACGTTGTTTTTTAGCACATGCTAATTTTTGGCGCAAACTTAAACATTCTTGATTATGGGCTATCAATAAAGTATACTTCTCTTGTGCAAAAAGGGCCAAACGTGTTAATAAGAAATGACCAAATGCTAGATATTGTTTACGAAGATGACGATATTATCGTTATAAACAAGCCGCCGGGCATTGCCGTACATCCAGTCAAGGAAAACGATTCAAAAATCACCGTGGTTAGAGAACTTATAGATTATTATCCGCCCATTAAAAAAGTTGGAGAGAATCAGTTGAGACCCGGGATCGTACACAGGATTGACGCGGACACATCAGGTATTCTTGTTGCGGCTAAGAACCAAAAAACTTTTTCGTGGCTAAAGAACAAATTCGCATCCAGAGAGGTTGAAAAGCATTATTTGGCCATCGTTGAAGGCCGTATGAGTTCTTTAAAGGGAACATTTAAGGGTAAATTGGGGCGCATTGGCGGAAAATTCAGGCTTATAGACGCGGGAAAGTTGCGCCCGCATGAAAAACTTCCAGAAAAGCTAAGAGAAGCCGAGACTGAATTTAAAGTGTTAAAACGCTTCCAAGACGCAACACTTGTTCTGCTTTCTCCAAAAACCGGCAGAACCCATCAGTTAAGAGTACAATTGTCTGCCGCGGGCCATCCCATTTTAGGTGATAAACTATACGATTCAAAAACTAGCGCAATGCGTGCCGAACGCCAAATGCTACATGCGCTTTCGCTTACAGTAAGCATGCCAGACGGCAAAAGAATTTCTTTGGAAGCAGAACCGCCGTATGATTTTCAAAATACCCTAAATGATTTATCCAAAAGAGATGAAGAAAATAAAATTGAGAAAAATGAAACGCATATAACATATGAATAAAACAATAGAAAAATTCAATAAAACGCACGAAGCAAAAAAAATCCCGGATGTACGCTCTGGCGATACTGTTAGGGTTGTGCAGATGATCAAAGAAGGGGATAAACAGCGGCCACAGGCTTTTGAGGGTTTAGTCATTGCCTTAAAGCATGGTAGAGGCATAAATGGCATGATGACCGTCCGCAAAATATCTTTCGGTGTCGGTGTGGAAAGGATATTTCCGCTTCACGCCCCGACATTGGAACGTATAGAAGTATTGAGACGCGCTAAGGTAAGACGAGCTAAACTCTTCTTTGTCCGCGGCAAAAGCGGCCGCAAGGCCAGGAAAATGCGCGGTGATATAGTGCCGCCAGAAACCGGCACCGTTGAAAGCGCTGAAGAAAACGTTTAATACTAAAAAGAGATTTTATTTATGCCAGGTGGTAATTATAGAAGAAATCGTAATCCAGAAGATCCGGAGCGTCGTTCGGAACAACAGTCCAAAGACAAAAAACTTAAGGAAGACATAAGCGCTGCTTTGGGTGGTGGAAATCGGCAGAATAATCCTGGACAGTCTGATAAAGAGAAAGCAACCATCAAGAAAATGGAAGAGGATTTGGGCTTTAGTTTAGGCAGCGAGAAAGGAGCGCCAAAAGAACCATCGATGCGCCATAAAAAAGTCGATGAGGACGAAAAACGCAAACCCGGGTATCAGAGCAGCAATAAGGAATTGGCAAATACTTTCGGCGGAAAAGAATTGGGCGACATAAAGGCGGTAAAAAAAAGCGTTGAAGGAGGCGATGTCGGCGGACCGGAAGATGCACGAGATAATAAAACCGAAATTGAGGACTTGCGCCGAACGCTTGATCAAGGGAATTTTTCGCGTTTAAAATTTTTTCAATCACTTACCGCAAGCGGGAAAATAGGCGGAGTACAAGATAAGCCAGAGCAGGAACATTTTATAGTTAGCAAAGAGATTCCCGAAGAAGAGCGCGTAAAAGGTACGCTCGATGAGGAGACGGCTGAAACCATTAGGGCTATTGTCGAGGGGAAATTGCCGCCATTCATTAGGGCAACACTCGTAGATAGTTTAATTAAATATTCTTCGCTTAATACTATCGAAAAAACCGGCGTTGTTGAAGCCGTAAGGTCAAGCCCGGAAAGGTATGAACTTTGCAAAAAGCTTTTAAAGCATATCAATCTGCAGCCTCTAAACGAAGCATTTTATTCCTTGTACGAGGAAGTTAGCAATTATTCCGATTTAGATCTACAACTTGGCCAGCTTCTTTTGGGCGATAAAATTCCCGTAACACCAGGTACGCTTATAATACGTGATATTATTGTTGGAACCCTGGCGCGTTCAAAATCCATTGAAGCTGTGGAAATATTACGTAAATATGCGGAGCAAATTAGCACATCCTACGGCGACGTAACCGAAGGAAGAATGCATTCTGATATATATCGTAGCAAAGATTACGCCAGTATCATCGAAGCCCTTTCTAAATTAGAAGGCGCTTTTCAGGAAACAGCCGAAGCCGAAGATTCAATCGGATTGCTGACTTCAGTTAAAAATGAAGTTGCAAATTATATGACGGTAAGCGATGAGCGTGTTAAGGAATGGAAAGAGGCTAATCCAGGATGGACGTTAGCACGACAGCCAGTTGTTGTCGGGGCACAAGAGAAAGAAAGTTTTGATGTATCCGAAATTGTGGCTGAATGGAAAAACCACGCCAAAAATTGGGGCGATACAGAAAAAAGATTTGCATTACAAATTATTTTAAAAGAACAGCAAGGTAAATTAGTAGCTGAAGAAGCTTTCAAGGAACTTGGAAAAAATCCTGATGCCACCGAACTTTACGAACTTTATGCTGATTTAGCAGATTTGGCTCCACCAGAATACACGGAACGGCTAGGGATAAGGTTATTAAGCGACGAGATTTGTCTTGATCCCGCCAAGCGCGATATACGCCAAAACATAATTAAGGCTATGGTTCAGTCTGTATTGCCAGAAAGTGTTGATATACTATTTGCCTACGTGGAGAAGGTTAAGAGTTGTAATTATCAGGAATCTTCAGACGCGCCTCAAGATCCGCCAGAATTATTGAAATTAAAAGATCAGGAGTTAGTGTTGGGCTTTTTGGATGAATTGGAAAATGATCTTAACGCGCTGGGCGGCAGCGAGGCCATGGCGGCGGTTAATGAACTGCCGGCATTAAGAGAAGTTATAGATAATAATAAAGAAGCCGCGGCAGAACAATACCGCAAGTGGTTAGATGAACATAGATAGGGTGATTATTATATCCAGCCGCATATAAATGGATGCGTAGCTCAATTGGTAGAGCACAGAGCTTATACCTCTGCGGTTCTAGGTTCGAGTCCTAGCGCATCCACAAATAGATATTATTAATTAAATCATTATTAAAGTGCACTTAATTTTATGCCAGAAAAGTCACACGAAAGAGAAAATACTGAAGGAACGCCAAACCCAGAAGAATCAGATAAAGAAAAACGGGTAGATGCCATGGTAAAAGGAATATCAGATGCGATAGAGAGGTGGAGACTTGATCATATTGGCATTAGCGATGAATCTGAATATGCCGAGATTGGTCCTGAAGACGTCAACGATCCAGAGTTACAGAAAAAGATTAGAGAAATTATATCGAGAGACGGTGTTTAGAAAACTGTAGAAATGCAAAATATCCTTTGAAATATAAGGCGTAAACAGATATTTCCGCATTATGTATAGAATGTCCCAGTCCATGCTATAATATTAAATAGAAAGGCCGAATTATAAAAGTTAAGCTTTTAGAGTATAGCGGTTAGCGTTTAGTCACTAAACCCACTACCCTCTACCCTAAAACCTAATTTATATGGCTGATGTAGAAGCTTATTGCGTAAAATGTAAAGCCAAGCGCATGATGGTCGATCCTCAAGAGGTTGACATGAAGGGCGGCAGAAGGGCTATGTCTGGCAAGTGTCCGGTTTGCGGCACGAAGATGTTCCGCATTATGGGCAAAAAATAGCCACTCATTCTTTTTTACGCGTAAAAAAAGAGCTTCGATTTTATTAATCGGAGCTTTTTAACTGTTCATGCGTTCAATCCAGACAGGCAGATTTTTAATGGATGGGATAATTTCGTCATCATTTATCGCAACCCCTTTTTGGCTGGCCCACTTTATCCAGCGAAGATGGGTGTTTAGAGGGCCGGTAAGCACGCCTACGAATGTTATGTTGTTTGCGCGGGCTACCTCAAGATCCACCAACGCATCGCCGACAGAAATGATCTCAGTTGCAGTAATGCCGTAATCGCGTTTTAACGTCTGGAGGACTGGTCTGAAGGCCCGCCGATCGGGTTTTGCGTGTTGGGCCGTGATATGTAGGGGATGATCTATGAATCTCTCTTCGGCATGTTTGTGATCAAAAAAAGTTTGCACAATTTCGAAGTTTTCCGTCAAGTTAAGAGAAGGCGGGATAGCCGGAGCAAGGTGCTTTGCTTTTCTGTTGGTTAGTAAGACGCGTACGATGTTTGATCTTGATAACCAGGATAATGTTTCCTGCGCCCCGTTTATCAATTCAAGAGGTTTAATGGAGCTTGCCAGTTTAAGGTTTTTGATCCAGAAATCGTTTAACGCGTCGTAATCGGCATGCGGTAACGCGTTTTTGAAAGCCTCTGCCGCCGCATATCCCCACTGACGCCGTATCGCCAACTCTTTGCTTTTTGTGTCAGAGCCATCGAATTCGACAAGAAGCTCCCGAATGATTTTTATAGCCTGAGGCCAAGAATCACAAGAAGTTCCGTCATAGTCAAGAATGACCGCGCGAATCGCCACCGCCAAACCTTCCTTATCAAAGTGCTCTTTGAGCGTAGCTTATTCTTATGCTTTATGGCCTTTTTGTCAACCCCCACACCTACTTTAGCTTTGACCATTTAGTACCGCGTTTAATCGAAAAGATACTATTTGAATACTATTCTGAAATATAGAATAAACTTAAAGTAGGTGTGGGGGCAAGCTCTCACAAAAAATCCCGCCGATGGCTGGATTTTTCCTCTGCGACTTTTAGTTCTTTTGAGAAGCCCTTATTTTCGTTCGATGTCTGCCGGCTGATTTTATAAGCTCATTGAATTCAGCCCTTTCTAGAGTTTCCTTTTCAATCAGCCTTTTGGCTATAAGATGCAGGGTGGTTATTTTTTTGCTCAAAATTTGACGGGCGGTCTTGTGGGCTTCATTAATTAGTGTTTCCATTTCTTTGTCTATTTTTTTTGCCGTTTCTTCAGAATAATGCCTTTGCTCGCCCAATTCTCTTCCAAGAAATACTAGTTCATTGCGTTCAACGAAAGTTACCGGTCCCAGGGCCTTAGACATACCGAACTCGGTTATCAGTTTACGTGCCAGTTCAGTTGCTTTTTGCAGATCATTGGATGCGCCGGTGGTCAATTCTTTAAAAATAATTTCTTCGGCCGTGTATCCACCAAGCATTATGGCCAAGTCGGCTATGAATTCTGAACGGGTATGCAGTTTTTTGTCTTCCGTCGGAAGTTTTATAGTGTAGCCGCCGGCGAGCCCTCTGGAAACTATGGATACTTTGTGCACCGGATCAGCATCTTTTAGAGAGGTTGCGATTAGAGCGTGGCCACCTTCATGATAAGCGGCGATCTTCTTTTCTTTTTGGGAAAAGGCATGAGATTTACGTTCCGGTCCCAGCATTATTTTGTCTATAGATTCTATTAATTCCTGCTGGGTTACAAAGAATTTATTACGACGCGCAGCCAGAATAGCAGCTTCATTTATAAGATTGGCAAGATCTGCGCCTGAAAAACCAGGTGTGCGTTCGGCAATATCGCGCAAGGCAATATCCGGCCCCATTTTTTTGTTGTTGGTGTGTATCTTCAATATTTCTTCTCTAGCTTTTATGTCTGGGTCATCAAGAATAATGCGTCGATCAAAACGTCCCGGCCGAAGAAGTGCTGGATCCAAAACGTCTGGTCGGTTAGTTGCGGCCATGACAATTACGTTAGTTTCACGGTCAAATCCATCCATTTCGACCAAAATCTGGTTTAAGGTTTGTTCGCGTTCGTCATGGCCGCCGCCAAGGCCAGCGCCGCGCAGGCGGCCCACCGCATCTATTTCATCTATGAAAACAATTGCTGGCGCGTTGTGCTTTGCTGTTTCAAATAGATCACGCACGCGAGAAGCGCCTACGCCGACGAACATTTCAACAAATTCTGAACCAGACATGTGGTAGAAGGGGACATTGGCTTCTCCGGCAACGGCTCTGGCCAGCAGCGTTTTGCCCGTGCCGGGCGAGCCCATGAGTAGTACGCCGCGCGGTATGCGCGCCCCGATATCCAGGAATTTACGCGGTACTTTCAAAAACTCAACAACTTCAAGTAATTCTTCTTTAGCCTCATCAACCCCGGCTACGTCTTTAAACGTTATGCGTTCCTTTTCGGTACTGGCGCTAAAAAGTCTGGCCTTGGCCTTACCGAAAGAAAAAGCCTGCATGGATCCCTGGTTAGCGCGTCCCATCAGGAACCACAAAAATAATCCAAAAATTACGAACGGCAAAAGCAATGGCAAAACGGTATTTAAAAATATGCTTAAATTTGAATCACCTTCAACCTCAATTATTGAGGCTATTTTTTCTGCCGAGACGCCAGAATTATTTAAAGTTTCGCTTAAAGTCCCCTCGGCTTCTTTGCGCGACTTTTGTTTCTCTCCGTTTTTTAGCTTGATATCAAGGTTATTGCCGTAAACTTTAATGTAGTCTACTTTATCATCGTTTATCTCCTGTATCAGTTCACCGAGGCGGATTTCTTTTGGAGGCGTGGAGCCGAAAATCGCCGATAGAATGCTCATTATTAAAAAAATGGCTATAAATCCGCTGATGAGTTGGATCAGCAGTTTTTTGAAAGGACTGCGGTTATTGATTTGCGGTTTTAGGTTTACGATTTGCATTGAATTGAGACTACCTTGAACAAGGCCTTATTGTAAGCGCAAAACTATTTTTGGGCAATACCTTGTCGCGGGCGGTTTGAAATTAGTGTTCCGCGGAAGGCGCGACCTCTAAGCAGAGAAGCGATATTTTTCATATCCTTTCCGCTTATTACTATGGCGTCAATATTGTGGAGCCGCGCTTCTTTGGCGGCTATGGGATCAACTGGCGTCTTTAATCCCGGCGACCACTGTTTGGGAATAAGTTTTATATAGTTAGCCCAAGAAATATAGGCAAATGGTTTGGCGTTATTAAATTTAGTGAAGTCTTTGTTATAAACGTAAGCGGGCTTTCCGGCAATAATCACCGCACCTATTTTAAGCTTTTTGGCCGTTCTGACGGCTACGGCGTCGGTTGAATAGCCGGGATTCCAGCCGGATATGACAGTTAAAGGAGATTTTGTATTTTTAACCAATGATTCAGAATCGATTATTTTTGAATGAGAATTTTTACCGAATATAACCCGTATTAATTCCGCATTAAGTTTGGTTGAAGCTATACCGATACGGTCGAGGTCGGCTTGCATTGCGGTGGGGTTTAGTTTTTTGGCGATAGCCTGATATTTTCTGGCCGGGTTTCCGCCGCCGACAACAATAACGAATTTAGATTTTTGTGATTTAATTGATGCAAGGAGTAAAGAACGAAGTTTTGCTAGCAGTGCAATATCAAGGTCTTTGGGAGCAAGAACCGATCCGCCAAAAGCGATAACAACAATAGCCTTTTTATTTTTCAGCTTTTTCATTTCTAAGCTTGATTATACCCCGTTAGAAATTTACAGCAATCATCGAATATTGCTGTAAAGTTTATCCTCTGGGCATGCGCAACGGTTGGGAAAGGACGTCCCATTTATCACGGCTAAATATCATCGTAAATTTCTAACGGGGTTATAGCCCAAACAACTTCAAATTAAAAAAGAACCCCGCGTCTGAAACTCTTGGTGAGTTTCAGACACGGGGCTAGTGAGCAGTAAGCTCTTTGCTAGAGCTTACTCCTTGTCGACGACCTGATTCTTGCGCCGGCGCGGGTTGCGCTTCGGCGTTTCGGTCCGCTTGCTCTGACCGCGTCGGCTTGAACCCTTCAAGTCGGCAAGCTTTGCCAGAGGTGACTCGACCTCGAAGTCTTCGCTGGTCGAGACGTAGGAATCGTTCATCCGAGTCTGGCCTGAGTCAGAGTCGGCGGTTGAGGCCGAACCCTGATCGCGCAGATGCCAGACCTTGGGATGGATCTTCTCGCCACGGGGCCAGAAGGTGCCGACCAGGGTCGTGGACTCGCCCGTTTCCGGGTTGTAGTCGTTGAGCCGGCTGGCCAGCGGTCCAGCGACCGCCCGAAGGGTGACCCCTTCTGACGTGGACTCAAGGGCAACCGTGCCCTTGAATGTCCTGCGGTTGTCGGGGCGACCGAAGTCACCTTCGACATCCAGGACCGCAACGCCGAGCATCGGAGAGTCATCCTTGGTGATGATCTGCTTGATGCTCGTGATGCTCTTGTTGGCCGCATCGCGATGCGCCTGCATCTCTTCGGCGGCCGCCGCACCCAACTCCTGGAGATGCCGGAGAACGCTCTGGACCATCCAGGTGGTGAAGCGGAGCTGTGGGCTTCCGGTGTACCGCTTGAAGCGGAACTCCTTGCCCTTGAGTTCGATCGTCTTGGTCGAGCCGTCGGCCTGGATCCGCGTGAACGTGTAGACGTTTTCGCGGCAATCCCGATCGTAGCGGCACAGCATGAGCTGCTTGCGGAGATCGGGGTTGTTCTGGACAGACTGCATCTCGTCCTGAGAGACGAGTTCGCTCTCGGTGACGGACAGGAGATCGTGGAAAGCCCGGCCGTAGGCGCGGACATCCGATACTCCGTCGAAGGCGAAGACGGTCTGACCGTCTTCCTTATGGTAGGACGTGAAGACGGCGACAGCGTTGCGGAACGCGGCGATGCCGACGTTCTCGCTGCTGATGGCCTCCAGATCCTTGTCGATGGCCTCGATCCGATCCTGGCGCAGATTGACCTGCAAGTCCAGCTCGGGGATCTCCTCCCAGTCAGGGACGCTCTGGAGCTTCTTGATCTCGCCCTCGAGCTTCTGGCGCTCCAGGGTCAGCTCGCGTGCGCTGTTGATGGGCTCGCGGTTCGCCTCATGCTCCTGCCGGCGCAGTGCGCTGGCAACGAGAGCGTGGACGTCCTTGATTTCGGCCTTAGCCGAAGCGGTGGTAGTCTCTTCAGACATGACAGCGTGTATCCTTTCGTTCGCTGTTTCGTTCACAAGGATGTTCCACCTTGCGTCCGAGTGGTTTTGTTGTCGAGGTGCTAACGGTCTTTTAAGGACCGCGTGTTCTCTCAAGCTTTAAGCAAGAGAGGATAGATGGTATGGCTTAATTCGTTATAGCAGTCCCTCCATGTAGGAATTACTTGGTTTGGATCAGCCAACCAGCTGACTATTCAATATTAGCATAAAAAACGTCTTTTGTCAACCCAGCCCCAGTTTTTCAAAACTGGAGCTGGGTAAGTAAAAGCCCCAAACTTTTTCAAGTTTGGGGCTCATGGAAAGAATTTAGTTTACAGTTCAATATCGCTCAAGTACTCGCCACGCTCAACTCGTGGAGCGTCAGGGAGAGTCTTGATTGCTCCTGTCAGCGCGTCGCAGGCCTCAAGACTGCCGTGGTGAAGAATCACCGTCTCGGGATGCGCTAGACGGACGCGCTCAACCAGTGCTTCCTGGTAGTCGTGTCCGCTTAAATCGAAGTGAAAGACATCGCACCGGACGTTTACTATCTGGTCGCCCAGTTTCACAGTGCGGCCACGCTTGATGTTGAGGATTTGTTCAGCCACTGTTCCTTCGAATATGTGGCCCGCGAAGAACACGGCGTTTCTAGGATCTTCCAGAATGCGCTGTGCGTGCTTAACGCCAAACCCTTTCTCCAGGTCGGCTGAAGGCGAGATGATGGGCGAGAACTTGAGGTTGCAGACGGCGTCTTCGCCCCGATCAACCATCTTACGATGTTGATCAGTCGCCTCTCGTTCAATTTCGCTCTTGCCCCGACCAAACAAGGCAACCTTCTTTTCATCGATCAGCTGTTGAAGATAAGGAATCTCTGTTGGCACGAGGATGCGGGCGAGCCCGTCAATGTGCGGCACGATTCCGGCTTCAACAAATATCAGCGTTAGGTTACCACTGCGGTTCTTGGCAAAAGCGGCGCAGAGGATAACTCCGCCTCTCGCCTCAACTATGCGGCTGACTCTGATCAACTCTTTCTTGATTTCACTGCGCGGCCCCGGCGACTTGCGATTGCCGTTGGTAGATTCGGTGATGAGCACCAAGCCAGGCAAGTCAAGAAAGTCTTCACTGAATGCGCGGTCAGGCAACATCACGCCTGGCACGATTTCCTGATCGTGGCTTGAGATGTCTCCGGTGATTATGACCGGCCCCTCCTGTGGAGGAACGATTAAGGTCATCATGGCTCCGGTGTCGTGTCCAGCTGGATGAAAGCCGATCTTCCATCCTTCCCATGGTTCAAACCAGGTTGGACTATCGACAACCTCAAGTGCGGGACTATGCAGGAAAGCATTGAGCTCCCACGCATTGAAGATCTCTATCGGCGGTTCATGTCCGGCATCTCTTGCCGCACGTGTTTCCTGCCGAGCGATCTTTAAGGAATCGTTCAGAAGGATTTCTCCTGCGGCAAGAGCTTGAGCAGAGATGTAGATGGTTGCTTCCGGATGCTTGGCGGCAAGACGAGGCATAGCTCCTATGTGGTCCATGTGCGCATGGCTCACTATGATCGCGTCCACCTTCTCGCCTACAAGCCAGTTGCCGCTTGGCGGCAAGGAAGTATTTGAACCCGAGGCATTGCGTTCAAACTCAACGCCCCAGTCAACAACGATGCGTTTGTCTTCAATATCAAGTACATGGGACGTGGCTCCGATGCCACGGATTTCACCAAACTGTCTGTATCTTCGCACTTCTTCTCCTTGTTGCTGTCAGTTTTTGTTTTATGTAAAAGACCTAACCAGTACCATGTCTCAAAAAGCGGCATGACACTGGTTAAATCGTTTGTTTAATTATATCAGGAAAATAATAATTTGTCAAATGAAAGCAACCCCGCTTTAAAGCGGGGTTGCTTTAAAATACGCCATTATTCCTGCGCGCCGGTATCCTGTTCTGTTTTTTGCTCGGTGCTCTCTTGAGAAGTTTCTTTTTCTTTGACTTCTTGGACCTTTGCTTCTTTAACATCTGATTCGATGTCTTCTTTTACTGTTTCAGAATTTGTTTGCTGTTCTTCTTCTTTGGCTAACTTTAGACTCATGCGATGCTCTTTGGAATCAATGGAAGCAACTCTGAAGTTGAAAGTTTTATCAAGCTCAAGAACCTCTTTCATGCGCATTTCATTACCGAATTCAGAAATATGTATCAGCGCCTGTATGTTTGGCGCTAGTTCAACGAAGGCTCCGAAAGGCGAAAATTTAATTACCTTACCGCCAACTTCAGCACCCTTGGGAAAGCGTTCGGCTATATCCTGCCAAGGATCTGGCTTTAAGGCTTTTACCGATAAAGATACGCGGCCATCGGCAATTTCTATAATTTTTGCTTTTATTTTTTCGCCGACACCGAATAAACTGCCGGGGTCTTGGACCATCTGCCAGTCAAGTTCTGAAATATGAGCCAAGCCTTCAAGGCGATCGTCGGGGCCGAAACGCAGGAAAATTCCAAAATCTACTATGCCCGACACGGTTCCTTCTACCATATCCCCAACTTTATAATCTTTAAGCAATCCGGAAAGCTCTGTTTTTTCAACGGCCTTCTCGGATAAAATTAATTTTTGCTCCTGCGGAGAGAAATCCAATATTTGCACTTCAAATTCCTGGCCGACAAATTTTTGAAGCTCACCGTATATCTTGTCTTTGTCGCCGCCCTCTACCCTTGGATAATGAGTCGCCGAAAGTTGAGAAACGGGTAAGAAAGCTTGCATACCTTCAACTTGTGCGACGAGTCCGCCGCGGTTTGCAGCGGTGATCTTAACTTTAAGGTTGGTTCCTAATTTCTTGTGTTCGTCTAACCTTTGCCAGACCATTTCTCTTCCGGCATCCTTCACCGAAAGCTCCACATATCCATCGTCATTGTCCGGATCAACAACTTTACCAGAAATGTTGTCGCCTTTGTTGATCCCGCGAAGTAGATCCTGGGCTTGATAAAATTCCCGACCGAAAATTATTCCGGTTCCTTTAGCTCCAAGATCAACAAAAATGGTGGCTACGCCTCTGCCTATAAGCGTCCCTGTTGCCACGTCACCGGTTTTTAAAGGCGCTGGTTGGTTATTGAGCATGCTTTTTAGCACATCGTTGTTGCGCGTGTGCTTTAAAACGGCCGGCGTATCTGTGGCCGCAGAATCATCTTCTTTCTCGAGTTTATCGGAAGCGTTGAAAGCCGAAGTTAATTTGTTTAATAAATCCATTTTTTACTCGTCACCTCCTTGTTATCGGAAGTATCATAGAGGAGTTTGTTGCGTAGCGCAAGAGAGAGTAATAATTTTTCCAACAAAATTGAGCGGCGACATACCCATTTGGTGTCATATAGTAAAAATGCCATAGAATTAAGATGCAATAATCAAGAAACGCCCTCGGGACGAACGTCTGAAGAGTCTCCAGACTCGAAGAGGTCAAGGGAGCGAAGTCGGATTCGTGAATTGATATTTGAGCTTTGGAATCTGGATTTGATATTAAGCTCATTTCTGTTATACTGTAAGCTATTATGGTTATTACTTGGTATGGGAATGCTTGTCTCGGCATTGAAACGCGCGAAAGAGGAGAAGAATCCAAGTCATTAATTTTTTTCCCGCAAGACAAGACAAGCAGGTCGCACGCTATGGAAGAGCGTGCGGCTATTGTTGTAGTGCCGCAAGACGTTAAACCAAACGAAGGTGTTTTTGCCATAATCGGTCCTGGTGAATACGAATTGGCCGGTTTTAGTATTTATGCCGTACCCGCAAACATCTCTGGTTCATTCGGAGCTGCGGTAAAAATCCATGTAGAAAATATGAATGTTCTTTGGTTGCCGGCGCTTCCCACGCGGCCTTTAAGTGATAAAGAATTTGACGATATAGGTGAAATAGATATTTTTCTCCTGCCGCTGAATCAGGAAAAGAACGGAAAATATATTTCACCCGATGCTGCCACCGCCGTATCTTTAATGAATGCAGTTGAGCCAAAATTAACCATACCTTTTGCCAGAGAAGAAAAAACCATGCGAGATTTTTTTGAGGAAGCCGGCGTTAAAAACGCAGAAACTTTGGATAAATTTTCTATAAGGAAGAAAGACTTGCCCGAGGAACTCCAGATAATCCATTTGAAAGTTTAATAATCTAGTCTTATGTCAATCAATTATCATCAAGCAGCGGTTATCAGAGCAGTAGAAAGATTAAGGATGATGCCGGAAGGCTCGCGCAGGCTACTACGTGCCGTAGCCGTTTTTGTTTTTATGCTCATGTTTTTTATAGGTTGGGTTATGACTATCAACATATCTTCTCCCGGCAGTAAAGATGACCAATCTGGCGGCGCAGATACCAAAGAAAATATGCAGTCTTTACCGAACCTTAAGGACATCTTTAATTCTTCTATAGACAGATTCAACAGCGAGAATCCGCAATATAATGATCTTCAATCGCAGATTTTTAATATGGAACAGCAGAACAATGCCGCAAGCGAACCGGCGCAGGATGTCGTCCCAAATACTACGCAAGGCCAGGAGCAAAATGACGCTATTCAACCCGATGTACAAAATGCGCCAGTTGCTTCAGGCGGTAATTGAACTAAGATTTTAAATTCTTCTTTTTAACTTTTTAATTTAAACCATGTCCGATATAGGGGCCGTACAAAAAAAGGATATTTCAGACGAGATTCAATCGTCATATCTTGATTATGCCATGAGCGTAATTGTTGCGCGCGCATTACCCGACGTGCGTGACGGCTTGAAACCCGTGCATAGGAGGATACTTTTTGCCATGCACGAAATGGGTCTTGGGCACGCCGTAAAATTCAGAAAATGCGCCGCTGTTGTGGGTGAAGTATTGGGTAAGTACCATCCGCATGGTGATGTTGCTGTTTATGATGCATTGGTAAGAATGGCGCAGAATTTCTCTCTGCGTTATACGCTCGTATCTGGGCAGGGCAATTTCGGTTCAATAGATGGAGACGCGGCCGCAGCTATGCGTTATACAGAAAGCCGCTTGACCACCGTAGCCGAAGAACTTCTTTCCGATATTGAAAAAGAAACCGTACAATTTGTTCCAAATTATGACGGCGTAAGGCAAGAGCCCAAAGTGCTGCCGGCTAAATTGCCAAATCTTCTTTTAAATGGAAGCGTTGGAATTGCCGTAGGTATGGCAACAAATATTCCGCCGCATAATATTTCTGAAGTTATAGACGGTGCTATTCATTTGTTGAGTCATCCGCAAACAAAACATGATGAGCTTATGAAATTCATCAAAGGTCCCGATTTCCCGACCGGCGGAATAATTTACGGTTCTTCAGATATATCACAAGCATATGCACAAGGCCGAGGTCCTATTGTTGTTAGGGGTAAGGCCGAAATAATTGAAGGCGGCAAGAGAGCAAGACAGATAATAATTTCTGAGATTCCCTTCCAAGTTATTAAGGCTGATTTGATTGAACAGATAGCTAATCTGGTGCACAACAAGAAATTAGAGGGGATAAGAGACGTGAGAGACGAGTCAGATAAAGAAGGTTTGCGTGTAGTCATTGATCTGAAATCCGACGGACATGCGCAAAAAATTCTCAATGCCCTATTCCACATGACTGATTTACAGAAAACTTTTCATTTAAACATGCTCGCGTTGGTGGATGGCTTGCAGCCCCAGGTTTTAACTTTAAAGTCGGTATTGGAGGAATATATAAAACACCGCCGGGAGGTTGTGCGCAAGCGCACACAATACGAGCTAACTAAGGCCAAAGAGCGGGCGCATATACTTGAAGGCCTGGTTAAGGCACTTGACCATATAGACGCGATAATAAAACTTATTAAATCTTCGGCCAATAAGGAAGACGCTCACGTTAATCTGCGTAAAAAGTTCGGATTCAGCGACCGGCAAGCCGCTGCCATTTTGGCCCTACCTCTATCTAGCTTGGCTCGTCTTGAACGAGAGCGCTTGATGCAAGAATTGAAAGCTAAAAAATTATTGATTAAGGGTTTTGAGGAAATTTTAGGCAGTCCCAAAAAATTAGATGTCGTTATTGAAGAAGAGTTGATAGATTTGAGGAAACGTTTTGGTGACGAGCGCCGCACTTATATAGAGTCTGCCGCGCTTGGAAAAGTTACAGACGCAGATCTTATTGTGCCCGAAGATGTGATAATTGTGTTGACCGCCGATGGGTTTATCAAACGCGTTTCTCCAACGCAGTTTAGGACGCAGAAACGTGGCGGCAGGGGAGTCGCCGGTATGGAGGTTAAAGAAGAAGATGCGGTATTGGATTTTGTATTCGGCAACAACCATGATGCCCTGTTATGTTTTTCAAGCAAGGGTCGTGTATTCCGGGTTATGGTGTGGGATGTTCCCGAAGGCACTAGAACTAGTCGCGGCAAGGCCGTAGCCAATTTTTTGTCTTTAGGACCGCAGGAGGTAATTTCAGCCTTGGTTCCTATACCTAAAGAGAGTCCGCCTCAATATCTTTTTCTCGTCACTCAAAAAGGAGTTATCAAGCGCAGTAAAATTGTTGATTTTGCTAATGTTAGAAAAAACGGGATCACGGCCTTAGCTCTTCAAAAAGGGGATGAGTTGGTGGGCGCTGTTTCGACTAAAGGCGATAACGAGATATTTTTGATAACGCGTAAAGGCAAAGCAGTTCGCTTCCCCGAAAAAGATTTAAGGCCTTTGGGACGCACGGCTCTTGGCGTGCGTGGTGTTGCTATGGCTCAAGCTGATGAAGTGGTTGATATAGGCGTAATTCAGGACGGCAAGGGCGATGTTTTGATTGTTTCCGAAAACGGTTTTGGTAAACGCACAGATTTATCTCAATATCGTAAACAAAAGCGTGGTGGCGCTGGCATTAAGGCCATGCAGGTTACTGCCAAAACCGGGCCCTTAGTAGGCGGTCACATTTTAATCGGCAAGGAGGAAGAATTAATCGTAGTTTCAATTAAGGGGCAAGTTATAAGAACTCCTCTTTCAACCATACCCAAACGAGCTCGGACAACTCAAGGTGTTCGTCTAATGAAACTGGTGCCAGGAGATAAGATAGCCTCTTTTGTCATTTTGTAATTTTTGATAAGGCTGTTTGGCCTTGCCCGAGCGCCTTAAGACATATTTTGATATAATTAATTTGATACCCATTTTTAAGCGTTCCTAACAAAATCTATGGGTCAGCAAGTATCCAAATTACAGATTGCTTTGTTTGCTGGATTGTTTGCCGGTCTTATATTTTTGGTTTTATTTTTGGGCGGATATATAAAGCTCGGCGGAAAACAAATATTCAAAGTGAATGAACTCACCTTTTGGGGCGTTTTTGACGATCAAGAAGTTTGGGATGACGCCATAGGCGAGTTTAGCCGCAAGCATCCCGGCCTGGATGTTATTTACAAAAAAATATCAACCGACGAATATGAGCAGGAGGTTTTAAAACAACTGGCCAATCCTAAATTGCCAGGACCGGATGTAATTTATGTACACAATACCTGGCTACCAAAGTTTCAGGATAATTTACAGCCATTCCCTGAAAAAAGTATACCCATAACTCAAGTTCGAAGCACATATCCTGACGTTGTTGAAACAGATTTTGCTCCGGATGGCCAAATGTACGCCTTACCTCTTTATTTAGATACGTTGGCGCTATACTACAACAAAGATATTTTCAATGCCGCCCGCATAACACGTCCGCCAAAAACCTGGGAAGAATTCCAGAACGATGTAAAAGAAATAAGTCGTATAGATGCCAATGGCGAAATAGTAAATTCGGCCGCGGCTATAGGCACGGCACGAAACATAAATCGTTCAACCGACATTCTGGCGTTGTTGATGCTTCAGTCCGGAGCCAAAATGGTTTCGCGTGAAGATAAAGCCGCGACCTTTTCTGAACTTGTTTCAACGCCAGACGGCTATAGAAGTCCAGGCGTTGGGGCCTTGAGTTTTTATACCGATTTTGCCAATCCGTTAAGCTCTTCTTATACCTGGAACGAGAAACTAGATTATTCCATAGACGCTTTTTATGCAGGGAAAACAGCAATGATGTTTAATTATTCTCACCACATAAAAACCATAAGAGACAAATCTTCCTCGCTTAATTTCGGCGTAGCGTCCATGCCTCAACCCAAAGACCAGACTAGGGTAATCAACTATCCTAATTATTGGGGGTTGGCCGTGACGCAAAAAGCAGGCAAAGCAACCGATTTAGCTTTGGAATTCGCGCAGTTCCTGACCGACAAGGCTCAGGCTCAAAATTATGCTTATTACACCAATCGACCAGTTGCTCGGCGCGATTTGATAGAATGGCAGGAGACCGATCCAGACCTCGGACTTTTCGCCGATCAGGCCTTAACGGCTGTTTCTTGGTGGCAGATTGATAATAGTGCCGTGGAAAAGATTTTTGCTGATATGATCGACGCGGTTGTTTTGGATCATGAATTTGTTGATCGTGCCGTCGAAGACGCCCAGGAAAAAATAAGCGTATTGATGCATAAAGCGTTCACCGGTCGTTGAGTTTTTTTGAGGTCAAAATTCATGGTTATTAAATTCAGATTGAAACGTTATAAGGCACCCCAAACGCTTTGGTTTTGGTCCGTTTTAGCGTTTTTGCTGAATTTTTTTTCAGCCATGCCGGCCAAAGCCGCTATTGTTGAGTGCGGCAATTTTAGAGATGCCTCGGGTACCCCCATACCATGCAATTTCTGCGATTTATTTGTCACCGGCAAGAACATAGTTAATTTTTTATGGTGGGATGTAGCTTTTCCGCTTGCTATTCTGCTTTTGGTAGTAGCTGCGTTTTTCTTTCTTATCTCCGGCGGCAATCCCAATTTACACACTCGCGCTAAGTCTATAGCCACGGCAGCCATAATGGGACTGTTGATTACGTTTGGCTCCTGGCTGGTTATCGGAACAATAATAAATTTCTTTGCTAATTCTTCAGTGCAGCCTTGGCCGTGGAACAAACCAGATTGCGTGTTGTCGGCCGCACCGCCGTCCTGTTCTTCATTTGGCGGTGTTTGCGTGCCAAGCGGACAATGTCAGTCTGGTTATGGCATAGCTATTCCATCCGGTGGCTTTGGCGATTGTAACACTACTACTAATGTGTGTTGTCAAGCTGGTTATGTAATTCCGCCTTCGTCTCCGGTTTGCGGCAATGCCATAGTAGAGACTGGTGAGCAATGTGATAGGGGGAATGCTTCGAACGGATCTTGTCCATCTTCCTGTTCCACTTCGTGTACTCTTAATACTTGTTATGCTTGTTCTGGCAGTTCGTGTGTAGTCACGTCGGGCGGCCAATTCGGCGATTCCGGGTGTAACAATACTTGTTCTCAAACGCTTGCCGTTTCATGTTCCGGCTCACCAGCATCTATTAATATTGGACAGTCGGCAACCTGGACCGCTTCTCCATCCGGGGGCGCGGGTTCCTATACTTATTCTTGGTCAGGCACAGACGGTCTTTCTGGTTCAAGTTCAACAGTAAGCAAAACTTATACTACGGCCGGAACAAAGTCGGCTTCGGTGACAGTAACTTCCGGAACCCAAACGCTTACTCGCAGTTGTACAAACACCGTTAATGTGGATTATCCGCCAATTTCTGGTTCTTGCGCTCCATCACCGCCAACAATAAATATTTCGGGATCAACTACTTGGTCCGCAACTCCTTCTGGAGGAACGGGAACATATACCTATACCTGGTCAGGGACCGACGGCCTCTCTGGCAATACGCAGTCTATAAATAAATCTTATACAACAGGCGGAACAAAATCGGCTCAGGTAACAATTACGTCTGGATCGCAAACCGCAACTATAACGTGTTCAACCTTGCGTGTGGTTTCGCCGCCTCCGTCCTTGACCGCATCATGTTCGGTTTCTCCCACCTCTATACTCGTTGGCGAAACAGCTACTTGGTCTTCTGTATCATCCGGCGGTACGGGATCATATACTTATTTTTGGTCGGGCACAGATGGGTTGACCAGCTCTAGTCAGTCGGCAACAAAAACTTATACTACGGCCGGAACAAAATCAGCTTCCGTCACGGTAACTTCAGGCTCACAGACAGTAACAGTTTCTTGTTCAAGTACACTAGCAGTTAATTTGCCGCCACTGAATGTTTCTTGTTCTGTCGCTCCAAATCCCGTGAATACGAGTCAGCCAGCAATTTGGGCTGCCAATGCGACTGGCGGAACCGGCACCTATACTTATTCTTGGTCCGGCACCGATGGTTTGTCGGGCACTACACAGTCTGTATCCAAAACATATGCAACCGCTGGATCCAAGACGGCTACGGTTTTGGTCACTTCCGGTTCATTGACTCAATCTGTTTCTTGCGGGCCCCTGCAGGTAAATCTGTTCAACAACGCACCCATAGCCGCGGCCCAAGTATCTAAAGATGGACTTAATTATTCAAATTCAATATCGGTAACAACCGGAGTCCCTACAAACATTTGGTTTAGCGCTTCGGGCAGTTCTGATCCTGACGGATGGACGTCCGTAGGCGGAGTGTCAAACGGCGGCAAATGCCAATGGAATTCAGATTTGAATCAAGGCGCGCCCACCTTTGAAACAACCATTAATAATCCAGCTTCGTCTTCGGCGTGCAATATATCTTTGGGTTCACTTACCTTTAACGACGCACCCGGAACATATACTTATCAAGTTTTACAAATAACAGATAATACTGGGGCAATCTCTAATATAGCTACTGTACAAGTTTTTGTATTATGCGGATCGGGTCAATTTTTCGGCGAGTATTTCAACGATCAAGTTTATTCCGGTGATGGCAGCAGTGCTTCGCATTTTGTCGGCACGCCAGCCCAGACGCAATGCGAGTCAATAATAAATCATAACTGGTTCACCAATAGTCCGTTTTCTGGTATAGTAAACTCAGATTATTTCTCAGTGCGCTGGACTGGCAATTTCATTTTCAATGCCGGCACATACAGATTTTTTGCTTCCAGTGATGACGGGGTCAGGATTTTTGTGGACGGAAACCAAATTATCAATGGTTGGCTTGATCAGGCCTTTGGAAATTATTCCTTCGACACAACATTGTCTGCCGGCACGCACGAAGTTAAAGTTGCGTATTACGAGCACACTGTTAATGCTCATATTACTGTTAATTGGGCTCAGCGTTAGGTTTAAAATCGTGCAATTAAACGGTGATGTTCATGAGAATTTATTATTTTAAGTTAGTTAATATCATTTTTAAAAACGGTTTTTTTGTTGCCGCAGCAGCCTTTTTATTTTATGGTCAGGGTACAGATGCCGCTATCGTTGAGTGCGGTTCTTCCACGTGCCCATGTAATTTCTGCGATTTATTTGTCACCGGCAAGAACATAGTTAATTTTTTATGGTGGGATGTAGCTTTTCCGCTTGCTATTCTGCTTTTGGTAGTAGCTGCGTTTTTCTTTCTTATCTCCGGCGGCAATCCCAATTTACACACTCGCGCTAAGTCTATAGCCACGGCAGCCATAATGGGACTGTTGATTACGTTTGGCTCCTGGCTGGTTATCGGAACAATAATAAATTTCTTTGCTAATTCTTCAGTGCAGCCTTGGCCGTGGAATACTCCAACTTGCACAACATCAGCTGATTTATGTCCAGTCGATCTTTCACAATGCGTTAACGTCGCATCGACATCCGACAAGAGCACTGCATGCAACACAATTTCCTGTTCTCAGTTGGGTTATACCGATAAGCCATTCTGCACAGTTGATCCGGATCCAAATTCTAATAGCGTTTACTGTTGCCCCTAAACATAAGCGCACTTTAGCCATAAATTGTTTTATTTAGCAGATGTCTTAAAATATAAATACTATGAAAATATTTTTAAAACCAGCCATCTTTTATATTTATTTCTCCGGTATACTGGGCCTTGTTCCGCTTGCGGTTGTTCGGGCCGCCAGCCTCCCGAATCCGTTGAACATCGGTTCAATTCCAGACCTTCTTGTCGCAATGGCCGGTTTTGTTTTTGCTATAGCCGTGCCAGTCAGCATACTGATGTTTGTCTATGCCGGTTTTTTATTCATGACCTCCTCGGGCTCGCCTGAAAAAATAAAAAAAGCCAAAGAAGTTTTGCTGTTTGCGGTATTGGGTTTGGGACTGGCCATATTGGCTGAGAGCCTTGTTCTGGTTATAAAGAGTTTCTTGCTCGGTAGCGGCGGCGGTGCCGGTGGCGGCGCTAGAGTTAGATAAAAACATATATGAATTATTTTACAAGAAAACGTTTAACAGACACGTTAATAAGATTTATACCAGCATTTTTTTTGTTGGTTGCGTATTCCGCCGACGCCGCGGTTTCCTTGACTATAGATAATCCTCTGCAATTTTCTACTTTCTGCGGTCTTATTAAAGCCATAGCCAGCGCCATATTCTGGATTTCAATACCCGTTGGCATATTGGTTATTGTTTACGCCGGATTTTTATTCATGACCTCTAACGGGTCTCCGGAAAAGATTAAAGCAGGAAAAGAAGCGCTTTTTTTCGCCATTTTGGGCATGGCGGTTGGCATGTCGGCGCAAGGCATAGTTTATGTTGTATATAGCTTCTTTGGTTTAAGCGGAGCTACATGTAGCTAGCTACATTTTGAGCATATTTTGTAGTGGGGGTTTACCATTTTTGGCCCTCGTGTTATTATGATTTTGTTGGGAAGTATAGAAAATAATTCCCTTCAAAACGAAAGGGGGTGAGTATCGAACAAAATATGAAAAAGCTATATCGTTTAGCCGCTTTGGTTTCAGTATTGGCTCCAACTTCAGTCGTTTTGGCAGTAACCCCAGTTCCTCCTCCCACCGGTATTACCAGCATTGGCGGTCTTTTAGACTTGATCTGTCAAGGCACCAATTTGCTTTTTACGGTTATAATGCTTTTGTCAATAATTATCTTGCTTTACGCCGCATTCTTGTTTTTGACTGGCGGTGGCAGTGAAGATAAATTGACTCAGGCCAGGCAATATCTTACCTATGCTGTCGTTGGTATAGTAGTCGCTCTTTTGGCTAAGGGCTTGGTATTGGTAGTTGTTACTGCCGTAGGAACTAGTGCTTCTGGTATTCCGACCTGTCCGTAATTCTTACCTTGTACTTATATATCCATCCAGCCCCAATTCTTAATTGGGGCTGGGTTGTTTTATAGAAGGGCATATGATATAAAAGCCAATGTTATATAAACTGAGATATTTTTAATCCAGTTTTAATTATGGCACAAGGAAGTGGTTATTTATTAAATTCAACTTTGGTGGCTCAAGCCTTGGGCGTTGCCTGCAATGTCATGGGCGTTATTTTTTCGCTAACTATGCTTTTGGCAGTAGTGATGTTTCTTTTAAGCGCTTTTTCTTTCATGGTTTCGGGCGGTCGAGAGGAGCAAGTGGCCGTTGCCAAGAGCCGTTTTATTTATACTATTGTGGGTGTGGTGCTGGCGGTTTTGGCGCGCGGTATAGTTGTGGCTATATCCGGATTTTTTGGTTTCAATGGCGCCTTGGCCTGTTAATTAAAAAAGTTTTGTGATATAATATTTATATGCCAGCATTGCCACCTCCAGTCTTTACTACGTTTGACAAGTTTATTGGCTTGTTTTGCAAGGCCGGTGATTGGTTTTTTACCTTGGTAATGGTCATTGCTATTGTCATGATCGTTGTTGCCGCCTTTTTCTTTTTGACCGGAGGAGGCAATCCAGAGAATATTAAGAAGGCCAAAAGTATTCTTGTTTGGGCCATTGTGGGTATAATAATTGGTATTTTACCCAACGCTATCCTGGCAATAATCTCAAGTTTTTTGGGTGCCGGTTCCGTGAACCCGTGCTAAAGTTTTTCTCTTACGCCCTTTTACTAAAAAATTTGGTCCCTTAATAAATTATTAATTAAGCATATTATTTATGACCTTAAATACTTTTAAAAAATTAACCTCTCTTTTGACGCTTACAGCTGTTTTTTCAGGTACCGGAGCTTGGGCCGTGCTGGACATACCGACTACAAATATCACCGGAATAAGCTCTTTTATTACACGCGCCTGCACTTTGGCTGGTTGGTTTTTCACATTTATAATGATAATCGCCATTGTCATGATTCTGGTTGCGGCCTTCTTTTTCTTGACTGCCGGTGATAATGCCACCACGCGCAGTAAAGCCAAGGACTTTTTGTTGTACGCTATCGTCGGTATCATCATTGCCATTATGCCATATCCTATTTTGGCTATTGTTTCTACTTTCTTTGGCGCAGGAACCATTAACCCTTGTTAGAAAAATAAAGATATTTTGTAAACCCCCACACCCATGTATGGGTGTGGGGGTAAAGAAAAAATCCCTCGGATTACTCCGAGGGATTTTTGTATTAGTCTTTGTCGTCAAGCGGCAGCATTGTAATTGGTCCTTTGCCGCCGTTTTGAGGCAGCCCCCTGATATCCAAGATTTTCTTGGAGACACCTTGACCCATCTTCACGCGGTCATGAGCCTCGGCAAAGGTCATGGTCGGGTCTTCTTCCATAAGCATATGGACAAGTTCAATGATCGTTGTTTGCTCAACCTTTTTGCTTTCACGGCGCAGGCTTTCAATGTCTTCTTGTTTTCTGGCCTCTTCAACTTCAGGATCGAGTTTCAGGACCGGGATAGAGAAGTGCAAGACTTCTATCCCGTAGGTGTTTTCGATCTCGTCTTTGCCATGTTTATCCTTAAAGGCATCGGAAACCCCTTGTTCCAGTTCTTTGCCCGCCCCTATCGCTTCTTGGGCAGTGTAGTTCATAAGCAAATTTCTGATGATGCTTTTGGCCCTGTCGTTGACGCCCTTCGTTAAGGTTGATGTCTCAAGCGACACGTACGTGCTGGCCAGTTTCTGGTCGGGCCGGTATTGTAGTGCGCCAGCCAGAACAACCTGCGATTCTTTGGTGTCGTACTTGGCTTCCTCGATAGCAACAGTGTCTTCTTTGAACGGCACAAACGGCTTTTCCTTATGAAGCCGTTCCCATGGTTGTTTGCTTCGTAACCCTGGTCCCACGGCCCTAAGTTTTCCGGTAATAGTGTTTTCAAGCACCGCGACTTTAAGTGGCGGCACGCGGAGAATTATAGAGTTTGCGATGAAGTACCAGATGCCTAATGCGAGAATCAAGCCTAGCCAGAGAGGCAAGGCCAAAAGGGTCGTGAATAAGAGTGATGCGATCGCGACCAGCGCAAACCATCCCCAAACTATCTGCATCTTAGACGCCTCCTTGTGGTTTGGTTGTAAAGAAGCTTTACATTGTTATCCTATTATATTATAAAAAACCAATCTGTCAATGGTTAGCGGTATGGTATACGATCATATCTGACACCTCCGTATCATGGAGGTAATGACACATAATACTCAACTACTCATAGCAACAGAGCGAGAACGGTGG